>ENA-ORBV01000365-ORBV01000365.1-microbial-mat-metagenome-genome-assembly--contig:-NODE-365-length-103453-cov-8.395014_pt1 | contig 103453 bp, 83 predicted proteins | sample MGYA00237777_ERZ505514 | MGnify/ENA primary metagenome ERZ505514 (study PRJEB26160, sample SAMN06269048) | microbial mat metagenome | isolation source: Oligotrophic lake microbial mat | place...
AAGCAGAAGACGGCATACGAGATTCGCCTTAGTCTCGTGGGCTCGGAGATGTGTATAAGAGACAGGGGGTGACGGGGCGCGTTCACCAGAATCGATAAAATCCCGAAGGAGGCGCATCGCGTCGGGTTGATTGGGCGAGGCCTCCAGCACCTCGTAGAGCAAGGGCTCTGCTGTGCGGGTGTCTCCGAGGTGAATATAGAGCGTGGCCACATTGACTTGCTCAATCACTGCGGCTTCGCGATCACCCATTTCTACGAGGACTTCCAGCAGCTTCAAGCGCAACTCGAGCGAATCGGGCGCGACTTCCAATGCACGATGCAGCACGCCCACGGCCTTTTCGTGGAGCCGAAGACGCCGAAACGACTCGGCATCGAGCAAGGCCTTGTGTTCGACAGGGCCCGAAGCCGGTGGCGATGAACTCACCATGACGAACTCATCTTCGAGCAACATCACGTCAGGTTCACTCGGCTGCGAAAGGCGTACTGCCTGAGAAGCGGCCCTGGCCGATACTGGGTCCACGTCGTCCTCGATCAGCTCAAGATCGTCGTCGAGCGACTCAATCCCCTCGGATGAGTGCGGTGGTTGCTGCGACTGCAGTGTCTGTTGCGGACGTGATGATTGGGACGGAGCGAGCGCCTGGGTGTCCTCCGGATGCAGAGTACGAAAATCGCGCACCTGCTCGTCGTTGGGCGCAGCACTCCGCAGGTGCGCGAGCAACTGTTGATACAGTTGCACCTGGCCTTGCTCGCGCGCAATCCGCGCCATTTCTTTGTAGACTTCCAGCGATTTTGTCTGCTGCCCGATCATGTTGAACGCCTGGGCGAGCAGCGCCAAAGTGTCCATGTTCTTGGGGTCCGCTTGGAAGCAAACCTGCAGCTTGGCGAGAGCCTGGAGGCCACTCTCCCGATCACCTTTTTTAAGATAGAGTTCTGCTGCAACTCGCGCGAAGCGGGCTTCGGGCTGAAAATGCAGGATGCGCTCAACAACCTTCAACGCGTCATCGTTCCGTTGCATGTTGAGCAAGAGTTCTGCGGCGGCCCAAAACGCCTGCACAGCTTCGTCGAGCTTTTGGACGCGGCAGCAAGCTTCAGCCAGGCGCAAATGTGGCAGGGGATTATCTGGAGTGATCGCCACCATCTTCTCAAAGATGGCGATAGCCTCGTTATCCTTCTGGGAGCGCTGGAGGTGCGCCGCCATTTCGTCGTACGTGCTCAGGGCATCGCTCGTGAGCCCGAGCTCGACGTAGATCACAGCGAGCATTGGCAAGAGGTAGGCATACTGATCGGCAAGCTCTGGAGCCTGCTTGCGGATCAGCTCACGGATCTGCTTGTAAACCGCGATCGCCTTGAGCGCGAAACCCTGAGCCGAATACTGCTCGCCGACGCGGATGTAGGTCCCGATCGCTTCCTTGATCGCGCCCATTCTCGCCTGCAGGTCACCGATCTTGAGCCAGGTCCGAGCGTCCGTAGGATCGCCTTGGACGAGCTTCTGGTACTCCGCGATGGCACGGTCGTACTTCTTCTTGTCCACAAAGCGCTGCGCGCTCTCGATTATTTTTTCGCGTTCGGTCGGCACAGGATGCTACCGGGGTTGCCGCTCTCGGGCGCCCGCTAAAAAGCTCGTCTCCCTAACCTATACCCCTCGGAATGCGACTTGAACAGGCAGGCGTCCGCTAGCTCTCAGGCGCCGACGCCCATTCTGCGTTGGCCGCGCATTTCAGCGGCAGTCGACACCGTGTGCGCGGGTGTAGGCGTTCGGGAGTCGGTCCACGCGCCCGGAAATGATTGAACGAAAATCCCTAGAAAGGCTTATATACGGCGAAGAAGGCCGTGAGGATCGCAACGCCCAAGAGCACCTTTGCCAACAACGGCCCCCTGCTAAAATCTTGAAGCTCTCCGCGCGCCATCCGCTTCACCCGCGCGCCGAGCACGTGATGCAATCCGATCACTGCGACCGCCAGGGTCAGCTTGGCGTGCATGTAGTGGCTTTCGGTAAAGTAGGCCGGCAGCGAGAGCGAGAGCCGCCCCACACCCGCCGTGATGGAAATCAGAAACGCTGGCGTTGAGAGGCCCCGATAAATGCCGAGCGCCAAACTGCCCCGCTCCTTGGGCGTGCCAGTCGAGGCGCCCGCGATCAGTCCGACCGCGACGATCGACCCAATCCACGCGAAGTTGGCGGCAAGGTGCAAAAAGAGAAGCAGGAGTTCAAGCATGGCGGGAAGGCGGCCTCTTGCGATAGGGTGGGTTCAGACGCATGGTCTACCAAAAATGACGCGAAGTCAGAAGTATCGTGCCCCGTTTGGTGTTGGCGGCCCCACCGAGGTGGATCCCGAGCTTGGGAGGAAGCTCTTGGAGATAGCGCTCAGCAGGGGCGGGACCTACGCGGACTTATTTTTCGAGTATCGGGCAGGAGGCTCGATGCTGTTTGAAGAGGGTATCGTGCGCAGTGCCTCGCGGGGAGTCACAGGCGGCCTTGGCGTACGGGTCCAGCGCGGAGATGCCACAGGCTACGCGTACGTAGAAGATTTTACTTGGGAGGCGATGCAGCGCGCAGCCGAAACGGCGGCACAAATCGCGAACGAAAGCCAGGGAACCCACAGCGTCGAGCTGAAACCTGTGACGATTCCTAATCGGTACGAGCTTCCGACTTCGACGCTCGACGCTGAGGGCGCCGTGAAAAGGGCATTCCTTGAACGAGCTAGTCAGCGCGTGCTCGCTCACGACCCCAAGCTCATCAAAGCCAGGGCGTTGTTTGCCGAGGAATTGAGGGAAATCCTCGTGATCACCAGCGACGGACGCTGGGTGCGCGATGCCCAGCCGATGCTGCGTTTCTCGGTGACAGCCATCGCGGAACACGCAGGTAAGCGGGAATCTGGCAGCAGCGGAGGCGGGGGTCGCATGACCCTCGGCTATTTCGTGGATCGTGGGCCAGAATTCCACGCTGAGCGCGCTGCGCGCCAAGCACTGGTCTTATTGGAAGCAGGGAGTGCGCCTGCAGGCCAGTTTGAGGTGGTTTTGGCTCCAGGTGACAGCGGGATCTTGCTGCACGAGGCAGTCGGCCACGGTCTGGAAGCGGATTTCAACCGCAAGGGCACGAGCAACTATTCGGGGCAAGTGGGCCAGCAAGTGGCCAGCCCGCTCTGCACGGTGGTGGATGACGCCACGTTTTCTCAGGGCAGAGGCTCGATCAATGTGGATGATGAAGGCATCGCGCCAACCCGGAGCACGTTGATCGAAGCCGGGGTGCTGCGCGGCTATATGCAAGATCGGCTTTCTGCGCGCCATTTCGCGACGAATCCCACGGGAAATGGTCGTCGCGAGAGTTTTGCGTCTGTGCCGATGCCGAGAATGACGAATACCGTCCTGTTGGCCGGGCCACACGACCCAGAGGAGATTGTTCGCAGCGTGAGTCGTGGGATTTTCGCCAAGAGCTTCGGCGGAGGTCAGGTGGATATCTCAAACGGAGACTTCGTTTTCTCGCTGACCGAAAGCTATCTCATTGAGAATGGTCGAATTACGGCGCCGCTCAAGGGCGTGAACCTTATCGGCAACGGTCCGGAAACATTACGCCATGTAACCATGCTGGGAAACGACGTGGAAATATCCGACGGGATTTGGACTTGCGGAAAAGACGGTCAAAGTGTGCCGGTAGGCGTCGGTTGTCCGACCATCAAGATCGACCAAATCACCGTCGGAGGTACCCAGATTGGTTGAATGAAAATGGCTCGGTCTAGAAGCTTTGTAGGTGTGGTGGGACATGGCCCGCTGTTGGATCGTGAGGATGGCGCGTGCTCAACGCTGCGACAGCTCGGAGCAAATGTGCGGACGCTCGATCTGTGGGACGATCCGGTTCATCTCATCGAAGATGAAGATGAAGAGTTTGACGTTCGCCCGCGAGCTCTAGTGTTTGAGGCGTTGGATCGACCAGACTTAGCGGTAGCTGCGCTTCGAGCCGTCAGGAAGGAGCCGTACTTCGACAACGTGGGGGCGTTGATAGCTGTAACGGTCGGTCAGATTGCGCGCATCGAACCATCCAGTGGCTTTGATGATTTCGTGCTGCATCCCTACGTGCCCGAAGAGCTCTATGGGCGTATCCGCTCGCTCGAATGGCGCCGCAGTGAATTCGCTACTGATGAACGCCAGAAGGTGGGGCAAATCGTGGTGGACAAAGCCGCTCATGAAGTCATGGTGGATGGGCGCCCTGCTGCACTCACTGCTAAAGAGTTTGCACTTTTAGCGTACCTTTGCGACCAGCGCGGGCGTGTGCTCTCGCGCGAGCACCTCTTGGCTCGAGTTTGGGGCAATCGCTACGATGGCGGGCCGCGCACGGTGGACATCCACGTGAGGCGCTTGCGCGCCAAGCTGGGTGATGCCCTACCGCTAGAAACACTGCGGGGATCGGGCTACAAGTTGCGAGCCCCCGATGTCGAAGAAAAAGGCCGACCCAAGCGCGGCAGAGCCGAGCCAGAGGAAGAAGAAGCCTAAGCGCCAAGAAGGGCGTGGCCGAGCACCAGCTCGGCTGGTGATCACCACAGGTTGCCCAGCGGGCGTTGGCCCAGAAATATCGGTGCGTGCGGCGGCGGAGGGGAACGGGCCAGCCCCCATCCTGGTGGGTGATTTCCAGACCCTGCTTGAAGCCGCCGAACTCGTCGGGGTTCCCCGCTCGCGCTTGGTGAGGTTCGAAGCTTTGGGTGCTCGAACAGACAGCATTCCCGTGGTCCAGGCCGGTGCTGAGCTCCGCGTGCTGGATCGCCGTCCCGGTGCCCCCACGCGCGAATCAGGCAGAGCGCAGCTCGCGTACATCAACGCAGGCTATCAACTCGTAAAAGCGGGAGGCTTGGGAGCCCTCGTAACGGCACCCGTGAATAAAGCCGCGATTTATCAGTCCGGTGCGCGAGGAGCCAAGCGCTTCATCGGCCACACGGAATGGCTTGAAGCTCTGGATGGGGCAGCCTTCTCCGTGATGTGCTTCTATTCCAGCAAGCTCACGACGGCACTTGTGACCACGCACCTGCCCATCAAACAAGTACCACGAGCGCTGAGCGCGCCCGGGATTTCCACGGTGATCGTGAGCCTTGCCACATTCCTTCGGCGGCTGGGCGAGCAGCGGCCGAAGCTTGCCGTGTGCTCACTCAACCCGCACGCCTCAGAAGCCGGCATGTTCGGCAGCGAAGAGGCGCAGGCTATTGTTCCAGGCGTCGCATCAGCCCAGCAAGCGCTCGGTCGGCGGGCTCAGATTTTCGGCCCAATCGGGGCAGAAACTGCCTTTCGCAAAGCGTATGCGGGTGAGTACTCTGGCGTGGTCGCGATGTACCACGATCAAGCCACTATCCCGATGAAGCTCGTTGCGTTTGGTGACGCGGTGAACGTTACCTTGGGGCTTTCGATCGATCGAACGAGCGTGGATCATGGCACCGCTTACGATATCGCCTGGCAGAATTGCGCTGAGATCAGTGGAATCGAGAGCGCGCTCGCGCTCGCTGAGCGGCTTTCAGAATCGGCGCGCAAAAGCTGAATTCTAAGAGCATGCGACGCCAGCCCTTAGCCGTCAGGATGCGGAGACTGGGGCTATCCTTCCCCAAGGACGCCAAATTCAATCAGCTGTTAACTTGTGCCTTTGAGCACATGGAGTCCGCCCTTATTGTGCTCTCGGATGCACGAGAAAGCTCGCAGCCCGGTACGTTGCCGTCGATCTACCGGGCCCTCTTAGTCGAGCTCTTGCGGCGCTGGGTGCGCTCCGTAGCGGAGGGCTTCGGTGCGGCCGAGTGTTTGCAAAACGGGCGGCTTTTCGGTGAGCTAGCTGGCGATGCACGGGCGGGTGCGCTCTTGGCTCACTCCTGGCCGCATTCAGACTCTTGGCCAAGCCTTGAGCCCGAGCAACTTGGACAAATCTACGAAGTGTTGCTCGGGCTCCAACTGACTCAAACAGCCGACGGCCACCTGGGCTTAACCACGCATCAAATCCGCAAAAATACAGGCGTTTTCTTCACTCCCAGCGCGCTGGCTGACAGCGTGGTGCGGCGGGCACTTGCCCTTCTGGAAGGACGCGACCCAAGCAGCCTGCGCGTTTGTGATCCCGCTCTCGGTGGGGCGATGTTTCTCTTGCAAGCTGGACGACAACTGCACGGGCTCGGCAATGTGCAGTCGAGTGGAGACGCTCGCGGAATGTCACGCGCCCAGATCGTCGTCGAATGCCTGTTTGGCGTTGATCAGAGTGAGCTTTCGGTTGCGGTCGCCGAGGCGGCACTTTGGCTCTGGGCCGCAGACGATACCTTGGCCATGCGCACGGCGGGACAACACCTGATGGTGGGTGATGCACTTTTAGGGCAAGGGTGGTCGCCAACCAAGAGCGCGGTTCCGAAACCTGCGAAGTCGTTCAACTGGGGAGAAGCGCTACCGGAACTGAAAGCTACCGGCTTTGACTGCGTGGTTGGCAATCCGCCGTGGGTGGCGTTTGCGGGGCGAGCCGCCAAGCCGCTGTTGCCGGCCGATCGTGTATGGCTGTCCAAGAATTACCGTGCTTTTCGCGGCTACCCGACACTTCAGGCGATGTTTGTCGAGCGCGCAGCCGAGCTGGCTCCGCACGGTGTGGTGGCTCTCCTGTTACCAAGCTCGGTGGCAGATTTGGAGGGTTACCGGAGCATGCGTCAAGCGCTCACCGCGTCGCACACGCTGGTTTCACCACTCACTGAGTATGGCGAAGACGCTTTCTCCGGCGTGACTCAACCCTGTTTCGCGCTCGTCGCTCGCCCTTCCGAGGAACCAAGTGCTGGGAGTTCGGAGGGGTGGGCCTTGAGTGAACGCCAGAGCGCTCGCTTGAAAGCGGTAGCCATCGAGATCCCTCAGGCGCTCCTCCGGCTACGCGAGGCGACAGCGTGGCCAGCCTCGCTCTTTCGCGAGATGGGCTTTCAGACCACGCGCAGAGCCAGTGAGAATCTGCTAGTGCGTAAGCCCGTGGAGTTGACCTCCGATCTGTGTCCGCTCTTGGAGGGCAAGGACATTCACGAGTTTCGTGAGGGTGAGGCTCGCCTCTATTTGCGCACTTCCCCCGAGCTTTTGGCCTGGGCGGGCTGTCGGTTTCGAGCCCGTGAGCAATTTGCAGCTGTGAAGTTCGTGGTGCGTCAAACAGCGAAGGTGCCCATAGCTGCGCGACACACTTCAGGACTGCCCTTTCGCAACAGCCTCCTGGCGGGCTTTGAAGCCGAAGGCCTCTCCACCCACCTCGTACTTGGCTTGCTCAACAGCGCGCTCTATCGGGCTCTCCACCTGGCCTTCCAAAGAGACGCACGACAGGCCGCCTTCCCGCAAGTGAAGGTGGCTCACCTGCGCTGTCTGCCCATGCCTCCCCTCACCGCCACTCTGGTGGAGCGAATCGAAACATTGGCACGTGATGCTGAGTCAGTGACAAGTAAGTTGGATCGCACGCCGCTCGATCAATGCGTGTTCGAGCTGTTTGCCATCACCTTCGAGGAAAGGGCGGCGATCCTGCGGTTCTTGGCGGAGCGCGTGCCGGAATTGAGCTATGGGTCGGCGCCCTAGAGGCTGGAGGGTGGGCCTCGGTGCTCATCGTACCAGCGCACCGTTTCGGAGAGCCCGACATCGAGCGGCGTGAATGCTCCGAGCACGCTGAGCAGAGCTTCAGGATCCAGCACAGAACGCCGCAAATCATCGGCTCTTGGCGCGGCGAAGGTCGTTCGCAGCGATTGGCCCATGACCGTCGCCAAGGAATTAGCTAAGAATTGCGTGCTGGTGCCCGTACCGGTGCCTAGATTGATCAGCGCGTCATCGATCTGCCCTTCCAAGGCTAGCCAATTGGCCCGAGCGATGTCAGCCACATAGATGTAGTCGCGAATGCAGCCTTCGTCACCCAGTTGGTCGCGGCCATGAATCGCCAGCGCTTCGCCGCGGCACGCACGGGCGAGGAAGATCGACACCACTCCTGATTCACCCCCCACACCTTGGCGTGGCCCGTACACATTCGCGTAGCGCAGGCTGAAGCTGCGAAGTGCCTGCTTCTGGTTGTGGATGCGCAGATAGTGCTCGATCGTCAGCTTACCGATGGCGTAGGGGCTTTCGGGGCACGTGGCAGTTGCGGTGGTTGCGCGCGTGCCCGCAGGAACTTCGCCATAAATCGCGCCGCCCGTGCTCGCAAAGACGAAGCGAGGAACAGCACACTTCAGGCAAGCGTCCAGCAAGTTCAACGAACCTATAATATTGATTTCGGCATCCACCAGAGGCTTCTCGACGCTCGCGCTGACGCTCACCTGCCCTGCTTGATGGCTCACGGCATCCGGTCGCGAAGCGGCGACAGCATTCAAGGTTGCTGCTCGGTCGCGGAGATCCACTTGAAGTAGCTTTACGCCCGCGGGAACATGCGCGCTTGAACCTGACGAAAGGTTGTCGAGCACAGTGACTTCGTGACCACGTGCCAACCCCAGCTCAACAATGTGGCTGCCAATGAAGCCTGCACCACCCGTCACCAGAACCTTCATTCACGCTGCTTCCGGGAAGTTTTTTTGTGGAGCCGAGGGGGATCGAACCCCTGACCTCTTGCATGCCATGCAAGCGCTCTCCCAGCTGAGCTACGGCCCCGAACGGGAGGCGGGAATCTACACGAAGTCGGCCCAAACGCGAGCCCGAAGTGGAGCTTTTATCCGAGCCTAGGGCGCGGGCTTGGGCGCCTCAGCGCTGGGCGCCGCTGCCGCATCAGGGAGCTCAAGCTCCGCACCACGGGTTCCGAGAAAGACGAGCAGCCCGAGCAAGAACAGCCCAATCCCGAGAAATGGCAACCAGAACGGCGAGTGCGGCTCCCCAGGCTCCAGCGCATCCGGATCGCTCGGAGCGTGCTCCTCAGGGGCGTCCTCGTGATCGTGAGAACTCATGCCCTGCTTTATGAACAGAGGCGTGGCGTGGGTCAAGTGCGGTTGGTTTGGGCCTCCCACGGCGAGCAGCCCCACACGGCTCCTGGTCGCCTTGGTCGCCGGGCCGGCCATTGCGCTGGTAACCTGTAGGGGCTAAGTGACCGGGCATCACGCGTTGAACGCGAGTTGACCCCCTGTTGCTCCGAGCCGTAGGCTGAAGATTCGTGGCCCAGCAACAACAACGCTATCGAGTTGTCGAAAAGATCGCTTCGGGCGGCATGGCCGAAGTGTTCCGCGCCGAGAGCGCGGGCCTTGAGGGATTTAAGAAGACCGTCGCGATCAAACGCGTTTTGCCGCATCTCTCCGAGAAGAAGCAGTTCATCGGGATGTTCCTGGATGAGGCGCGGCTCAGCGCGCACCTCTCGCATTCAAACTGCGTTCAAGTCTTCGACATCGGCGTTGGCGACAACACGTACTTCATCGTGATGGAGTACGTGGATGGATCCGATCTCAAGGGTATCATCGAGTATCAGAAGAAGATCGGCAAGCTGCTGCCTGTAGAGGAAGCTTGCCTGATCTGCGTGCGCATCTGCGAGGGCCTCGCGTACGCGCATGAGCTCCGGGATTCAGATGGCGAGAGCATGCACATCGTGCATCGCGATATGTCGCCGCCCAACGTTCTGCTCACCCGCCACGGTGAGGTAAAAATCGTGGATTTTGGCCTCGCAAAGGCGAACAGCCAGCTGGAGCACAGCGAGCCGGGCGTCATCAAAGGCAAATTCAGCTATCTTTCGCCCGAAGCCGCGCTCGGACAAGACGTGGACGCGCGCACGGATATTTTTGCCGTTGGAATCATTCTCTGGGAGCTTCTAAGTGGACGCAGGCTGTTTCTTGGGGACACAGACCTGGAAACAGTGCGTCAGGTACAAGCCGCGAAGATCCCCTCGATTCGACAATTCAATCCGCACGTCTCAGCGGAGCTTGAACGGGTGTTGGCCAAGAGTTTGGCAGGGGATCCCCAACAGCGCTATTCGACCGCGCGTGAACTGGGAGCCGATCTCAACGCCGTCATGTTCTCGTCTGGGCGTTCTGTCTCTTCGTTTGATTTGGCGGGGCTCGTTGCCCCGATTTGGGCAGAGCGCCGCGCCAAGAAGAAGATCGACGCCAGGAAATCGATCATTGGTAGCTTGATCGACGAGGCGTTAATTGAGTTTACCTCGCTGGATGGCGCTGAGCAGCGAAAGTCCAACACGTCGAATCCAGGAGCCGCACCGCTCAGCCTCGGCTCCTTCGGAGATGCCAAGGATTGGAGCACCGATCTCGGTGATTTGGTAACGGCTCCTCGCGCACCCTTGGCGAGCGCTGGCGCCTTCGAGGTCGGAAATCTAGCGGCGCTTGAAGATGAGCAAGCCAAACGCCGGGCGAAGTCCTCGGTCCCCGCGCCGGCCAACCGAGCAGGAGCAAACTTGGGTCAACCGCCGCAGCCAGGCTCGACTCCGGCGCTGCCGAATCCCCAGGGCACCTCCAGCCGCACCACGTTCATAGCGGCCGTTATCTTGCTGTTAATTCTGGTCGCCGGCGCTGCGGCCTATCTCGGTAGTCAGCTGTCGCGATAACGCTTCCTCTTGTCGGGGCTCGATCCCTTCATACTTTTGGCACTACGGTCTGCACACTCTCGGCGCTACGAAGCACTGCCTCAAGCTCTAGGATCCGCTGATCCCGCTTGGCGAGCGCCGCTTGGACATCGGAAGCCTCCAAACGCTGCGGGATGTGTTGTGGGCAGTTAGCATCCCAGGCGTTGACGTGAATCACGATCGCGCGTTCGGGTCGCCCGGAGTAGTTCGGAATGGCTAAGCGCGTGAGCAATTCAGGATCGTCGTCGACAACGCGAGCCTCACCCCAAATCTTGACGCGTCGTGCTTCTGCGTAGTCTATCAGGAAGAGGTGCACTTTCGGGTTATCGGCCAAATTGCCGATGCTGATATATTGACGATTCCCACGGAAGTCTGCGAAGGCGAGCGTTTGGGGATCGAGGACTCGTAAGAATCCGGGTGGCCCCCCGCGATGCTGAATGTAAGGTTGGCCTTCTTTGTTTGCCGTACCGAGGAAGAAACTGATCTGCTGCTCAATGAACAGCGCCAGCTCCTCGGAGATTTCTGTCTCCCAGCCGCCGCCCTGCTCCATGCGTGCGTACGCTGCGCGCGAGCCGTGCTTGGCCTGGACTTCCTTCACACGTTTAGTGAAGGCGATGTCGCTCGGAACCGGACGGGGGGGGTGCAGCTTGGGGCCGCTGCCGAGCTGCTTCTGGGATGACACGGAGTTCTCCTCGGGGAATTGGAGCGGAAGGGGCTTGAGTGTCCGTAGGTAAGTATCTTCACTGGAGTCAACAATAAGCTCAATTGACACTTCACTATTGCGTGTGGTGCAATAATGCGATGGACCGGCTGGAGGCGATGCGGGCTTTTGTTGCGGTAGCGGAACTGCGCGGCTTCGCAGCGGCCGCCCGGCAGCTCAAGATTTCGGCATCTGCGGCAACCCGCCTAATCGCTTCGCTGGAGGAGCATCTTGGAACGAGGTTGCTGCAACGCACGACACGTTCAGTCACTTTGACCGACTCGGGCGCTCGTTACCTGGAACGGGCTCGACGCATTCTGACGGAGATCACGGAAGCAGAAGCCGCTGCCCATTCTGACCGCCTAGAACCCACGGGACGCTTTGTCGTCTCCGCTCCAAGCGTTTTCGGGCGGCTTCACGTGGCGCCGCTGATGTGTGAATTTATGGGGAGGTATCCTGATGTTGTGGGAGAACTCGTGTTGGCGGATCGAGTGCTCAATCTCGTCGAAGAGGGCGTGGACGCGGCGGTGCGAATCGGCGTGCTGGAGGACTCAAGTTACGTGGCTCGAAGTGTCGGGGCCACGCGTCGGCTGATCGTTGCATCGCCCAAATACCTTGCGCGACGGAGGAAGCTTGCTTCTCCTGAGCAAATCTCGGAGCTGGATGTGATTCAGTTCACGGCGCTCACCCCGCGTCCCGAGTGGAGATTCGTGAAGGAAGGTGCTGAGTTCAGCGTTGCCTTCGCACCCAGATACATCACCAATAGCGCAGACGCGGCGATCGCTCACGCGGAACGGGGCGGCGGCGTCGTGATGGTGTTGGCATACCAGGTTTCGGAAGCGATCCTGGCTGGCAGGCTTCAGACCGTTTTGGGGGATTTCGAGCGTCCCCCGCTCCCCATCCACGTCATCTACCCGACCAGCAGGCTACTTTCGGCAAAGGTGCGCGCTTTTATTGAGCTTATCGCCAAGACATGCGATTGGCGCTTTGTTGATCCGTAAGGGGCAGTAAGCGGCCCTTCGCGGCAGCCGCTTACTGCTGGATCAGGACCTGATAGGGACGTTCGCCGCTTCAGACCCACAACCGATCCCAAGGAATGCCGATCGCCTCGAACGGCGGCAGCTGCAAGTGGTGTTCGCCGAACATCTAACGCTCGAGAGCGATTAGCACTTCAGTCGTTCCGGAAGTAGCGCCCGTGCCGTGCCATCATGAGATCGGCGGCGGGCGGGCCCCAGGTTCCCGCGGCGTAGTTCGGTAGATCGTCTTGGGGGTGCTCGGCCCAGAAATCGAGCACGGGCTGGCAAGCGCTCCACGACGCTTCGACTTCGTCCCGGTGTTTGAAGTTGGTCAAATCTCCCCGCAAGCAGTCGCTGAGGAGCATTTCGTAGCCGTCGGCGGGGCTCGCTTTCCATTGCTTCTCGTAGTCAAAATCCATCACCACGGGTTTGATGTTCAAGCCGATACCTGGAACTTTGCCCTCAAAACGCAGTCGGATCCCTTCGTTCGGATGCACATTGATCACGATTTGGTTGGGCTTGGCTTGTTTTCCATGCTCACGGAACAGGCAATGTGGCGTGGCTTTGAAATAGATCACAATCTCTGTCTTCTTGCTGGGCATTGCTTTGCCCGAGCGCAAGTAGAAGGGCACTCCGCCCCAGCGCCAGGTGTCCACATGGAACTGAACCGCGGCGAACGTGTCGGTCTGAGATTCTGAGTTAACGTCGCTGTTCTCGCGATAGCCGATTAGGTGTTTTGCTCGTACCTGCCCGGGCCCATATTGGCCGCGAACGGCGATTTCGGGCACATCCCGCGCGGTAGGCACCTTCAATGCCTTGAAAATCTTTACCTTTTCGGTGCGAATGTCCGAATCATCCAGGCTCACCGGGGGCTCAATCGCCACAATTGCCAACACCTGAAGCAGGTGGCTCTGCACCATGTCGCGCAGCGCGCCACCCGCCGGACCGTCGTAGTAGTCGCCCCGTCCCTCAACACCCACCGTCTCGCTCGCGGTGATCTGGACATGGTCGATGTACTGCCGGTTCCAAATCGGCTCGAAGATGGAATTCGCAAAGCGAACCACCATCAGATTCTGCACCAACTCTTTGCCGAGATAGTGATCGATCCGATAGACGGCCTCTTCGCGAAACACCTCACCGAGCGTTCGATTCAGCTGTACGGCAGATTTTGGGTCATGCCCAAACGGCTTTTCTACTACAATGCGCTGCCAAGCTACTCCCGATTGAGTTTTGTCGGGTTCGGGTGCGCTCGCCGTCACGAGGCCTGAACCACCGATGGCTCGAATAACGGGCTCGAAGAACTGAGGCGCCATCGCCAGGTAGAAGAGCAAATTCTTTCCGGTATTACGCTCTCTTTGCAGCACCGCGATGCGTGCTTTGAGCGTTTCCCACGCCGCAGACTCCGTGGCGTCCAGAGCCTGGTAGAACAAGCGCTCCGCGAAGGCGGCCCAACGCTCTTTGTCGTACGCGCTTTTGTCCGCGTCGTCCGCAAACGAAAACAGCCCGTCCCTAAATGCGTCGTCTGAAACCTGCGTGCGCGAAATCCCCAGCACCGCAAAGTTGGCGGGTGCTCCGTTGTTAGCCCAGAGCTGATAGAGCGCAGGGATCAGCTTTCGTTTCGTGAGGTCACCGGAGGCCCCGAATATGAGGATGAGACAATCTTCGGGGGGTCTGGATCCGTTGTACATGGCCCGAGTAGACCGAGAGGGTCCACGAACTGCAACCGTCAGCGTCTCGGCCTGCTTGCCTGCGCCCAAGAATCCAGCAGACTGGCGTCGGACAGTTCGGCTTCTATATTGAGGCTCACATAGGAAGGTGAGCAATGGCCTGGTGTGCCAAGGTTGTTTTCCCTGCCCGACGAGGACCTGTGATGACCACGACCGGATAGCCACTGGCCACCTCGACATTTACTTAAATATGGCGAATAAGACAATGGAACTACCAAAACGGCGGATGAAGAGCAGGCCATATAGCCGATGGCGAACTGAAGGCTGCTAATCAATCCCGGTCGCCCGCGTTGCGTACGCTCTTGCGATCACCTTTTGAGCGCTCGCGCTGGACAGGCTCGGCGTTCCGGGGGGCGGAGCCGCTCACAGGACGCTTGACAGCGGGTGGGGCTGAAGATTCTGAGGTGTGAGAAGAGTAGCTCAGCAGGGCCATCACCACGCCAAAAATTCCAAACGACAGAGTAATGGCAATTCCGATGAGCCAACGTCGGTCTTCTCGCTCAATCGCAGTGGAAGGTTCCTTATTGTCGATGCCCATATTAGCCGTGGATAGAACTGCAAAAGTACCCCCGTCAACCGCTCAATCGCGGGAGGCATGCGGCCAGGCTCATCAGAACAGAGCCTGGCCTGATCGTCGTCCTTCATCGCTAGGTCGAGGGAGCGGCCTTACGGTGCCGGCTGCGTCACGGTGCTCGCGTCCAAGGTGACGGCAGTCTGTGACAACAATCTCCCGTTCACGGTGGCTCCGGTGGCCAAGGTGATCTCGGTTTTCGAAAGCACGATCCCCTCAAGGTGTGCGCCCGTCCCAAGAGTCACGGCGCCGGCCGTCTGCCAGAAGATGTTCTTGGCCAATGCGCCGCCAGAAAGAACGACCTTAGCTCCGGATTCTTGAGTGATGCCTTCACCAATCTGGAAGATCCAGACATCATTCGGCCCACCCGCGAGTGTGATATTCGTCGAGATCAGGAGCCCGGTGCCCCACTTATAGAGCCCGGGCACCATCGTTAATCCGCTAATATCACCAGCCCCGTGCTCTGTAAAATCGGGAGTCGGTCGACCTGCCGCATCGGTGAATGCCGTCTCCATATTGCCGACCGCCGTGGTCAAGTTGGTGTCCGTGGGCGAGGTGTAGTCAGCGGCATATGCCATGCCGATGAGCTGGCTGGATGTCGAAAATGTACCGGGGCCGGCGAGCGTCAGCGAAAATCCGGTAATCATAGTCGAATCGATGGGGCTCACGCCAATATTGCCGGTCACCGCCGATGTGGTCACGGTACTGATCCCTGACTTGGCCAGAATCACGAAACCGCTGGCTGTTCCAAGATTCACCGCCTGAGGGCCGTTAGGCTGCGTGGACGCTCCGCCGCTGCCGCCTGTAGTGGCGGCGCTGCCACCGGTGCTGGATGCTTTCCCACCGCTCCCGCCCGTAGTGCTGGATGCATTCCCACCGCTCCCGCCTGGTGTCGCTGCTCCATCACCGCCCGAATCGCTGCAGGCTACGGCGAAGGAAATTAACAAAAAGGCGGCACCGCGCTGAATAAGATGAAGGCGAGAAAGTGTCATAGATACTGGATCCTTGTGGTTGCTGGTACGAGAAGATGGGCGTGTGGCGTCCAGCGTTGGTAAGCAACGACCGCGACGCGAGGAAGCTACGGCCCTTCTCCCTAAGCCTTTAGCCATGCAGGGTTCACGCCACCGCCAGTGGCCAATGCCTGCTGAGCAGGGCCCGTTCACAAACACCGGTTAAAACCCGACGCACTAATCGTTCGAGGCAAGCGACCGCTTCAAAACGCAAGTTCCGTACAGAGCGCGGCTGCGACACCTGCACCCTGCGGCGAATTGCTACGTGGCGGGACACGACGGGGGCGTATTGGTGCCGCACCCGGCTGGAAAGTCAGTTCCTCAGCCCGGGTTTCCAAGCCCGGAGCGCGCAGTGATAGCGGCCGGGCAAGCGACCTCTCGGTAGACGAGGTTGGGATTGTCCGCAAGGTTGAACCAACTCATGAACCAACTGCAGCCCGCCAAGAGTTCAGGCTTACCCGCGAACACGCTTTGACACTTCTGCTCGACGCAGGACCGATCCCCATTACATCCCGCCAAAAATCCACCGTACTGGGCACCGAGATCTGAAGTGCCCCATTGACTGGAACAAGCGTTGAATTCCCCCACGCCACCACCAGGTATCAGCAAATCGAATTGGTCGGCAGAAACCCCGCCATTATTAACAATCTGCACGATCATCGTCTTTCCGCTGAGCGAGACAACCCCTGGGCTATTGCCATGGCGCCCCGTCCCGGTGAACTGAAGCTGATAGCAGCGACCGCATTGGTAGTTGTTTCCGGAAGCTGCCGCATAACCGTAAGCTAACGTATCGCTGGCAGCCCAGGGCGCACCATCCCAGCACATGTAGGCGCCTCCGCCCTGGCAAGCGCTTTGCTGGGAGGTTGCGCCCAGGCTCTGATTCTGCATGCTGCAGCTCTTCATAGCCACCTTACTCGGAACGTTGTCACTCCAGCCACACGCCGGTTTGCAGCAATCCCAGTATCTCGATGCCCAGGCGGGCGTTCCGCCTTGAATCGGAGGAGGCTGAACTCCATCGTTTGAAACACCTCCCGTCGGTGTCGCTCCCCCGGAACCGTTCGCTCCCCCTTCGCAGACTCCACACGATGCCGCGCAAGCGCCATTCATCCACGGTTCACGGCACCAGTTGTATTCGACCGCGTGCGCGCAAGTGTCGCCGTTCGGCGGCGGAGTGTCCAAACAGGGCGCGCCGGCTATTCCGCCAGAACCGCTGCCGTTAACTGGCGCACCGCCGGACGGCGTCGGAGTGCTGATTCCGGTTGCCCCGCCACTTGTGCCGCTATTGGGGACGGAACCGCCCGCGGCGAGCGCAGGCGTAGGATTCACGGTGCCACCACTAGTGATAGACGACCTGGACCCGGTATTGGCTGTGCTGTGAGCACCTCCCGTAGTTGGGGCTGGGCTCGGTGTGAACGCCATAGGCCCGGGGGGGCTGACGTTCCCGGAGCTGCACGAGAGAGGCGCTAGGACTCCTCCCGCTAGAAGGATTGCAATCAACCGCTTCTCGATTTCCTGAGTCCGCATGCGCTCAGCAAATCACGTCGCACCGGAGTCAACCAGATGATGAATCATGTCGCAGTCTTCCACTCGAAAGCCAGGAAAATTGCGCTTCGAACGGCGCGACAGAGAGGCCGTGCCGACGCGGGATCGCTAATTGTCAGTGCACCGACGCGACCGCGATACTCGAGATCGCACTCGTCGTGACGCTCACTCCCGGATGAGATTCGGCAACGGTGCCCCGCCGCTGCTTGGTGCTAGCGGCACCAGCCAAGCCGTCGAAAAGCAGCCAATGGCACGGTCACGCCCGTAACGCAGACGGCCGTCTGGCGGTAGTTGCCCTGGGGATGGAAGCATTCCCACGGCGAGCCCGACTCGGCTCCTTGACGAAAATCACCTTCGCGGAGCTCCGCAAGGTACTCATCGGCAAGTTTTCTCGCCAAGGGCTCGTTCTCTTCAGCGATCGCAAAACATACCCAACCTGTCGGCGGGCTCCAATAGGCTCCGTTCTGATACTCATTTAACGGAATGGGCCCCACCGTGCGCTCCCAGGCGCTCTGGGCGCTGAAATCATCCGTCGTGAGAATATTTCGAACGCTGCCTCGCAACGCCAGGGTACCGTCCTGATACGCATCCGCTAAACTACTACAGATGGCCGCGCGAGCCTTGCCCTCGACCGCGCCGGAATAAACCGCGTACGCCGAGCCAAATACGTCTGGCTGCCCACTCAACCCCGTGCTCGCGCGCAAGAGCCCGCCCGAATGAGCCAGCACTTCTGGGAGCGAGCGGCCGATAGCCTTCGCAATCGCCGAGTACTTCGGATTTCCAGTCAATTCGGCCAGCTGACGAGCCGCCCGCTGACGCAGGACCGAGGCAAAGAGTAGCTCGCCGGTATGGACCACAGCATCCAAGAATCCGAAGCTCGTGCCCCGGTCGATCTCATCGCACCACACCAGCTCAGTATCCGGGCGCGAACGTGGAACCGCAAACGCCAGTTCCAGCCGCTCCGATAGAGGCAATCCAGCAATCACCTCGCTGAGAATCCCGCGCTCGCCCTTCTGCTGGCAGTACTCCCAAGCCATATCGACGAACAGGAAGTGATCATCCAAGCTCGGTAGCGTTCCCCAAGCGCTGCTCTGGACCTTGGCGTCCAAGGTGCCAGGAAAGAAGATTGCTTCACCGCCGAAAGTGACGTGATCGGCAATCGCTCCCTTTGGCACGAAGCTCCCCGCCGGCGTGCGCCAATCTTCCACCTGCTGAGTTTGTGCTGCGAGCAAGAGCGCGTGGCGCTGTTCCTCGAAGGTAATGAACCCGCTCGCCACGGACAACGCGTGATCACGAAGCCAGAACGCCGGATACGTGCAGCGTCCGCTTGGCTGAATTAGCGTCGCGCCCGTGGTGTTGGGTGTTGCACCGCCAACGCTCTGCCCAGACCTCACCCGTGATGCCTCCACTACGTCACGCGTCAGAACCGTCAGGAAGTTTGTCTGCATCGTATTAGTAGGTAGCGAACTTCTCGCAGGTGTTGAAGCAGGACATTTTGCACGACAATCGAACTGAAAGCGCGCCAGCACCGGCGGCACTTTAGACGCGTTACCCCACTTTATCGGCCCGAGCCCCCGGCCCCACCGGCTCCCCCCGTTGATCCTGATGGACTGGCGCATGTCGTCGTTTCCAGCCACGCGGCGCAGCTTGGCATCTCACCGACTTCGAAGTTCATCGACGAGCAGTAGCCGAGGTTATACAGGTACCAGACGAGTTGACCTGAATCCTGCTGATAGATGCGAACAGAATGGCCGCGCAGGTCGTCCCACTCTTCGTACTTGATAAGCGCGCACCCGCGTTGGAGGAAGGGTCCTCTTCCGATGTTCCCAATTGTTAGTTTGCAGGTTTCGTCGGCGAGCGTTCGACAGTCAGCTGAGCAGTAAGAGTCGAGCGTGATCTTGTTCGGCGAGCAGCCGCCCGTTTCCCCGGTTGGCCCAAGACCACCCGAACCAGCGGTGTTCACGGCTCCACCGTTGGCACCGTTCGGAGGTATGGCGGCTTCCTCACACGCTGGGACCGTCAGAAGTAGGACAAAGAGCAAAGCGGCATAATCAGGTCGAAGCATGACTTTGTGTTCCGAATAAGCTGCGATTGGCACAAAAGCGGCACAGAAAAAGCCTCCGACAGGGGGCTTCTGGATATCCGCAAGAAGCAAGCCAGGGGCAGCCAGGGTTCACCCTCCACTCGGCAAAGCTTCTCATAGAAAAGGCGCTGAACCGCCGGAGCTCAAACCCAACCGCGTTATGCCAATCGAAAGAGGCGTTCTCCTGCATTGGGCACGAGCAGCACCCCCTCACCCTCCCTGGACTCGTAATCGGCGGGGCGGATGCTGCGAAAGTCTCGATACCCGAGGTTCAGCTCTCGGCACCTTTCCCGACTGATTCCGGTCGCGAGTGTGACCTGGGCGCGCGCCACCTCCACGCCAGCTTCGTACGTTCCCTGCCCATAAACGTGGGTTGAGTGCGCCAGCACGCCCCAAGGCAGATGTGAGAAACGCTCCCACTGTTTCAGGAAGTAGTCGCGGCAATGGTAGCCGATTTGTTGGAGCACGTTGCCGTGTGTGCTCGAAACCTCGTGAATATGCGGCGCGTAAATGATCAATTCGCCCCCATCTGCCAGCACAGGTTCCAGCTTGTACATACATTTCCCGCCTACCCAAAGTTCGTCATACATCGTCGGGGCCACCGATAGGATAGTCTTAAACGCACAAGTCTTGGTGACAATGTGAACCTGACTCGAGAGGTCGCTCGCTTGGTCCCAGGCTGCTTCCGGGCTCCCGAAAAAGATGCCCGCCCAACGCGGGCCGTCGACGACTAGGCAAAAACAACTCCTCGGGGTCGGAAGCATAGCGGCGGCGCGGTCCACGACTCTGCGCACCGGGGTCCACTTGTTGCCGATGGTTTTTGCATTCGTGTTCACGGCACCCAGCCAATGGAAAAAATTGAGCACCTCTGGGCCACCAATCCCAGGAAAAAGGTACTTGTTCCCCCCGGAAAACCCAACCACCTCGTGTGGGAAAACGGGACCTACGAGGATGAGTTCGTCGTAATTGAGCGCTGCTCGGTGAATGCTCACCGGCACTTCCATTTCGAAGAGCCCTTCAGAGAGAGCGAGCACTTCCTTCTTGTCGATGGTCCCTAGGTGAGCAAGCTCGCGACGTTCGTCCCAGGTATGGTTCAAGAAGTTCACCCCGCTGTAGATCGAATAGCGTTCCGTCAGGGTGACCTCGAGGCGCGCACACATTGCTAGTTCAGACATCGGCGGATGGGTGCCGAGTGCGAACATCACATCGAGCGCACTCGTGACACCTGCGAGCTCCGCGTGCAGGAGTTTAAATAGGGTTCCAATGGGTGCAGTACGGGTGTTGTCAGGCACTATCAAGAGCACCCGTTTGCCTCGATACTTCTCGGAGAGAGCTAGTGCGCGAACGAAGTTCTCCACTTCGTCCTGCGTCAGGGTCTCCAGGGGTTGAGCGGTCAGCGCTTGAATCGGCGTCATCGCCAAACCTACCATGTTTGGGCTTCAAACCATCTCAGGCAACGGCCCCTGAGCCCGGATGTTCGGTCCCAGGCCATCTTCATGCACTCCGAAGCCAGTGTCCGGCACTCCGAAGCCAACTCCTAGCGCAGAATAAACGTCCATGAGTGCTCGTTCCTCGGCTGCGGGGTATCGCAGATAGCGCCCATCCAGCTTCAATCCGCCGGCCTTGCCGACGAGAAAGAGCGGCCAGTGGTCGTGGCCAGAATGGTGCGATTCCCCATTGTCGCTCGACAGCATTGCCACGCAATTGTCGGCGAGCGTACCGCTGCCAGAGGGCAGAGCCTGAAGGGCTTGAAGCGTCTGAACTACCATTCCGCCCATCCACTGGTAGGTCTTAGTAATGACTGGGCCGTAGACCGGTGCCTCTAAGTGCCCGACGTCAGCCAGGCTAGTTTTCTCCGTATTTTCGAGAGGTGTGCCCACCAATAGCTTGTGGAGATCGGGTCCGTAGTGGTGAGAGTCGCTGCAGCCGATATCGACGCCCATCACATTCGTCATGCCGCAGGTAATCGCAATGCTGGCGAGCGCGTTGAGCGACTCCAGCACATCGACCGGATCCCCGGATGGGCCCAATGTGGGCGCTGTGCCACCGGAACAGCTGAGGGAGCCAATTGCCGCCAGACTCTTCTCGTAGTCCTCAAGCGTCTTTAAGTAGTTAGCCAGCTTCTGCTTTTCCTCCCCAGCAAACGAGCCCTCTAGCCTAGCGATGTCATAGCGCAACCCATCGAACAACAAGCGATTTTTCACCGACGGCGTTCCCACACCCCCTGCCTGGGCCATCGCGTCGCCGAACAGATCCTTGAAGAGCAGCACGGGATTCTGAAAAGCAGCCACTGATTTGCCAGGGCCCTCGGCAAACATGTTGTCCTTCATGTCTTTGTCGCCGAAACTTGAGATGCCAATCAGAACGGAGCGGCGAGGTGTGTCCGCACTGATCGTCTTGGCCAGGTGCTGATCATAGGTGATCCCCCCGGGAATAAGGTGATCCGGGTCCAAGCCAGGCACACAGTTGAGCGCCATGTATCCAAGACCGTGACCGCCGTCTTCCGCCTTGCGGGGGTGTGCGAAGAGCCCCTCTAGCATGAGGACCTGATTGCGAAAGGGTTCGAACGGTTGAAACGCCGGCGGCAGTTTGTAGTTGGCGGAGCTGATAAGGCTAGTATTCTTCGCCAAATCTACTTCTTGCTGACCCTCCACCTTGGTGAGATCCTCGGCGAACTCCGGAGGCGTGAACACCCAGTACGGGTTGATTCCGTTGCACGCGAACCAAAACATCGCGATCTTGCGTTGGGTAGCCTGTCCTTGGGCCTCGCTCACCAGGTTCTTTGCGAGCGGAGCGAGTAGACCAGCACCCATGCCAAGCCCCAGCTTTTGAACGAACGATCTCCGACTAAACGAGACAGCGCTACGAGAGAAACTCACCATGTTAAACTCCTCAATGACTGCGATTCAGGAACGAGTCGGATGCGACTAACGTTGAAATGAACTCGATGTAGCTGCCGCCGACGCTATAGGCGTCCTGGGCTTTTTTGAGACTACAGCCATCGAACGCATTTTCCGTCCGACCCGTGAAGTAGCGAAACCCGTTGCGCATCACGCACTCTTCGATGCGCTTGGTTGGAGCAATCAATGTCGAGAGCTCAACCGCATCTTTGAATGCGACGCTGGCATCTTCCACGCCCACCAACGCTCCACTCGCATCTAGGGTCTTGCCCTTGTCTACGGTGCGGTAGGCACCCACGGTATCGTAGATCTCGAATGCCAGGCCGGAAGGATCCAGCAGTTCGTGGCACGGCCGGCAGCTCGCGTTCGGTTCAGCGTGCACGGCCAAGCGCTCACGCATAGTAAGCTCGGTCGTGTCCCCTAGCGGGGGTACGCCTTCGATCGGAACGGCTGGCACTTCACGGCAAAGGATCTGCTCGTTCATGAACAAGCCGCGCCGAACCGGCAGCGTTTCGTCTCGGCCAGCGAGAGCCCCTAACCAAGCAGGATGGGTCAAGAAACCCGCGCGCTGACCCGCCGGGCTCTGACCCTTGGCGGGGGGAGCCCCGTCTGCTGGTCCTCCGCTCAACCCGAACAGTGCCGCAGAGCTACAATCAAAAACTTCCGTGGAGCTCGTGAAGAGCGCGTTGATAAAACCGCTCTCGGCGTTGCTCGCGTAGATATCGCCCACCAGCGCTTCTGCTTGAGCCACCAGACTCCGCTTGTTGTAGTGGCAAGCGGCGGGGCTACCTGACTCGATCAAGTCGGCCGTCTTGGGAACTCCCAGGAGATCGCGAAGGCGGAAGTACTCCGTGACGAAGTGGGTGGCTCCCGGAGCGACCCCGGATCGCAGCAAGCGAGCAGCCTGACTTTTGATCTGTTCAATGGAACCGAGCTCATTCGCGCTTGCGGCATTCCAGAGCTCCACATCAGGAGGGCCTGCGGTAACAGCGTACGCTAGGGAGCTCGCCACTTCGAAGGCCGTCAAGCGGCTCGTCCCCAGCATGATTTCTTTGCCGATCTCGGGCTGAAACAGAAACTGCGGCGCTAGCAACATCGACCTGAAGGCAAGCGCAAGTGCTCCATCAGGCCCCAGCATTGCTTCATCTTGGAGGACAAATCCCCCGTAGTGAGCGATTTCGGCGTCGGTCAGTGGGCGGCGAAACAGAATTGCCCCCCTTTCTTGGATCAGCGCCTGCGCACAGGCCGGCATGCCGGGCCCTGAACTATCCGTAGCCCAACACGAGCTCCCCCTCAGTGCCGCCACCAGCTTGCTCGCCGTGGCCTCTGTGCTGGAAATGCTAGCTCGAAATTCGGAATCCGTGATCGTAGTTAACCCGGACTCCGTACTGTATCTACCCGCCGAAGGCATGAGCGGCACGGTGAGGTCTGTAGGTAGTGTGGGAATCGAACCCGTGCGGGCGCGCCGACCACTGAAGAGAGTGGCAATTGTGTTCTCATACTGCCGCGGGCTGAGCCGCCAGAGGCGCCGACTCGGAGGCACGGCAACTGTGGCGTCGCAGTTGAAGCCGCCGAACGGATCCTGAACCACAGGAACGGGAGGTGTGTTCGGTGCTGGACCACCTGTGCTCGTCCCGGTAGGCGGCGTGCTGCTGCTACCTGGAGGCATTGCGAAGCCACCCGGTCCCGCTGTGCCTGCACTCCGGGAGCTCACCTCGGTCGAGCACCCGAGCGTCAGTGCCAAGGGTAGTGTCAGAAAAATAGAGCGCATGTGCAGCCTTTGCTTAGCTTTAGATCAGCTGAATTAGCCGTCAATTCGTCTTTCTAGTTTGTACGCTCCGATCTTGGAGTCGTCAAGGAATAGCTGCATATACCGTGTTTAACTGGGATTTCTAGCTACCTACGACGAGAACTCACTTCCTCTCCCAGCAGATACTTCCAAGCCCAATGCATGATTCTAAACTATTAGAATATACAATTTATTCGAATGAGGCGTGCTGGGATTGGCGTCTGGTTACCTTCAGCAAGCCCACGCCATCTCCAGTGCTTGCCGCCAGAAGTTCTTGTGAACGCTGCTACCGCGATTTCAAAGCCTGCACCTCGAACTCGGTAAAGCCAGCTGGGGCTGCACGGACCTCACTCTGGGTGGCTGCGCCGACGCCCGACACTCGGCTCGTGATTCAGGGTGTTCGAGGCCTCACCCTCGCAGGCTTCCGGGTGCGAGGCGACACCAGCGCCAAAGACTGTCATATCCGGGAGTGCCGATGAAATCCTCTCGAACTACCCTGCGCCAGATCGCCGAGCACTGCGGCCTCTCCATCCGAACAGTGAGCGAAATCCTGAGTGGCAAGGATGCCCTGTATCGCCCTGGAACACGTGACCAGGTTCGCAGCGCGGCATTAGCCCTCGATTATCGCCCCAACGGCTACGCGCGAGCTATCAAGGCCGGTAAGTTTGGAGCCGTTGCCTTGGTATCGCCCTACGGAGCTGCCTATGAGCACATACCGGAGAACGCTCTAGTTCAGATGGCTCAGACCTTCGGCGAGGCTGGCGTGCACCTGGTGTTCAGTCTGCTCGACGCTGCCCAGCTCACCTCAGCAGAAACGCTCCCTCGTGTGCTCGGAGAACTAATGGTGGATGGGCTCATCATCAATTGGCACGATGCTCCACCCGCCGAATTGCTGACGCTCATTGGTCGGTTGGGAACGCCGGCTGTCTGGTTCAATCACGATCTGGCGCATGATGCCGTTCGCCCCGATGATTTCCGGGCCGCCGAAGAGGCGACCCAGCGCTTACTCACGCTTGGACACCGTAACATCGCCTACATCGACTACCCCTATCTCACGCTGACACAACGCCACGTGAGTCGGGATCTGCGTCTTCAAGGGTATGAGCGAGCGATGCGACAAGCAGGCCTCAATCCACGGCTCATCAGCACGCTAGTTGCCTCCGATCCCTCCGAAGAGGGCAGAAGGCAATTTACCGCGGCTTGGTTGAAAGCTCCCGAACGCCCCAGCGCCATCCTCTCGGCCCGCCCCAATGATGCCGCCATGGCTCTGTTTGTAGCGCACGGACTGGGCCTCAAATGTCCCGAAGATCTGGCGGCGGTTGCGTTCGCTGAAGCACCGGTTCATGCAGGCTACCTGTTCGATACGATTGTCCCCCTTTCCGGAAACGTCGGAGCAGCTGCCGCGAGTATGCTGTTGCGCAAGCTGGCCTCGCCCAAGGAGATACAACCGACGGAGTTGACTCCCTGCGAGTATCTCGTCGGCGAAACGGTGGACACTCCAAACCAGAGGCGCTGTTAGCTGGGTCTTCGGTACTGCATCGGTGTCTCTCTCTCTTGCCTTCGCATTTCGGCGCCGGACCTCGGATGGCTCTAGCCTTCAGCCTCTGTCTCGTCGTCACCCTCGGCGTCGTCGCCATCGTCGTCGTCATCGTCCTTCTCGTGCAGCTCTTCCTCAAGGTCTTGCACATTCGGCTCCTTCACTTCTTGAGCCGCCAAGCCGAGGGCTGCGCGTTCTCGATCGCGCTGGGCGCGTTGGCTTTGGAGACGCTGCATCACCTGAGGCTTGGTCGCCATGATGATCGCCATGGTGCGACCCTCCATCGTGGGAGGCTGCTCAATCAGCGCGATATCGACCAGATTGGTGAGGAAATAATCAAGCTTCTCGCGCGCTTTTTGCGGGTGAGTGATCTCTCGGCCGCGAAAACGGCAAGTGACTTTCACCTTGTTGCCGGTTTCGAGGAAGCGTCGTGAAGCACGCACTTTGACCTCGAGATCGTGATCGTCCGTCTTGGGGCGGAGTTTGATCTCCTTCACTTCGACAATCGTTTGCTTGCGCTTGGCCTCTGCCAATTTCTTCTTTTCCTCGTACTTGTATTTGCCAAAGTCGAGGATCTTGCACACTGGCGGTACAGCTTTGGGATTCACCTCCACCAGATCGAGGCCGACACGCTGGGCGCGCTGAAGTGCCTGATCGGTGGGCAACACGCCGAGATTTTCCCCGCCCTCGCCGACGACGCGGACTTCCGGGACACGAATTCTGTGGTTAACCCGAATCTGTGGTCCACGGGTATCCCGCGGGAAACGTCGTTTCATTGCCATGTGCGTCTGTCCATATTCCTCATAGGGGTCGTTTTTCTGGTTGAAATGCTAGCTCGCTTCATCGAGCTTGGGCGGCTTAGATTCGGCTAAGAGTCGTTCGGCAAAAGCTTCAACTGAAAGCGTGCCGAGCTCGCCAGCATCGCGTGATCGGGGTGTCACGGTGCCATTCAGAGCCTCGTCATCGCCTATCACTGCGATGTAGGGCACGCGCAGCATGCGGGCCGCACGTATCTTGGCGCCCAGCTTATCCTGCCCCGAATCGACGCTGATGCGCAGGCCGCGGGAAGCGAGCTCGTTTCGCACCTTGTCTGCGTATTCCGCCTGCCGCTCGCTTACAGTAACGATCGCCGCTTGCTCGGGAGCAAGCCACACCGGGAATTTCCCCGCAGTGTGCTCAATGTACATCCCATAGAAACGCTCAATGGAGCCCAGAATGGCTCGATGTAGCATCACCGGGCGATGTGTCAGGCCATCGTTGCCCACGTATTCCAACTCAAAGCGAGTGGGCAGCGCGTAATCCACCTGGATGGTGCCAAGCTGCCAGCTTCGCCCGAGGGCATCGGTGACGTGAAATTCAAGCTTAGGCCCGTAGAAAGCGCCTTCGCCGGGCAGCCGCTCAAACTTGAGATTGGATTCAAGCAGCACCTTCTCAAGCACCGCCTCGGCGTGATCCCACTGCTCATCGGTGCCCACGCGTTTTTCGGGGCGCAGCGCTAGCTTCACCGCAACGTCGACAAACCCGAATGCGCGGTAAACCTCAAACAGCAAGCGATTGAATTGCAAGAGCTCGCCGTACATCTGCTCGGGCGTGCAGAAAATATGGGCATCGTCTTGGCAGAAGCTGCGCACGCGGGCCAAGCCGTGCAACACGCCGCCTCGTTCGTAGCGATGGAGGCGTCCGAAATCTGCAATCCGCCAGGGTAGCTCGCGGTAGCTGCGGCGGCGTTGCCCAAAAATCAAACAGTGGCTCGGGCAATTCATGGGCTTTTGGCCCAAGTGGCAGAGTGCCGGGTGCTCGTGGAGCGACCCCGAGCCGTGATCGTGCGGCTCATCAAGGGAATCCGCAGTTACCGGCAAATACATGTTCTCGCGGTAATTTTCGAGATGGCCGCTCGTCTTGAACAGCCGCTGATCAAAAATCTGAGGCGTGATGACTTCCTGATAGTCGTAACGCTCGTAGAGCCCGCGAATGTAATCCACCAAGCGGCGATAAATGCCAGCGCCACGCGGCAGAAAGAACGGCATCGCCGGCGCGTACTCGTGGAACATGAACAGCTCGAGCTCGCGCCCCAGCTTTCGGTGATCCCGTGCCTTGGCTTCTTCTAAATGCAGCAGGTGTGCTGCGAGCTGTTCGGCGCTCCGGAAGGCCGTGCCATAGATGCGTTGCAGCATCTGATTCTTCTCGTCGCCGCGCCAATACGCGCCCCCGGTCGACAATAGCTTAACGGCTCCCAATTGGCCGGTCTTCGGTACGTGCGGGCCTTCACACAAATCGACCCAGTTGTTCCCGGGCTTGCCCGGGCCACCGTGGCGATAGAGTGAAATGGCTTCGCCCGCTGGAATCGAATCCAAAATCTCGAGCTTGTACTTTTCGCCCATCCCCGCAAACAGCTCGTGCGCCTGCTCGCGAGTCACCGTCTCCCGGTAAAAGGGGCGATTGGCCTTGATAATGCGCTGCATTTCTTTTTCGATTTGCGCCAGATCCTTCTCGTTGAAGGGGCCTTCCGCGCGCAAAAAGTCGTAATAAAAGCCCTGATCAATCGCGGGGCCGATCGTCACCTGCGTCCCGGGAAAGAGCCGCTGCACGGCGTCTGCCATCACATGCGCGGCTGAATGCCGAATCACGGGCAGTGCCTCCGGGCTGCTGTCCAAAATGGGCTCAGCCTCGGCGCCGAGCTCGGCAGGCAGCGGCGAGTGGAGGTCGTACACTCGCCCGCCTGCTCGGACGGCAATCACCTCGTCCGTGAGCAGGCCACGTTCCGCTAACGCTTCGCGCGCCGTGTACTCGGGCATCACTTCTGTCGCATGCCGGAGGACATCTGGCCGAGCTGAGCAAAACCTCTCAACGCGGTTCGGCACGCGTACTGTATCGACAAACACCACAGATTTGTAGGCGCGGACAGGATTGAACTGTCGACCCCTACCGTGTCAAGGTAGTGCTCTACCACTGAGCTACGCGCCTTTAGGGTCGTTTCTATGTCTGGTGGGTGGTGGGATGCGTACAAGCGGGGCGGACGGGATTACCCCCCGTGTTTTCGACTGTCAAGCTAGGCTTTGGTGACATCGAAAAGCTCGGTTTTGTGAACGACCCTTCCGCAAGAGCGTTGCTTGCGTGGGGACCTGAATAACGGTATAGGCGCCCCACTTTAGAGGTTGGCGTCTCGCCGCCCCATAAAGGAGGCATCTTTTGAGCTCCGCGGCATACGCATGGCAGAATGTTCCCCCAGCCCCCGGCCGTCCCGTGGGTTCTGATCCGGTTCCCGTTAAGCCCGGCGTGCAAGGCACGCCCGGAGGCAACCACCCAGCCCCAGCCCCAGACCTGGGTATCTCAGGTCTTTTGCCGCTGCTGATCGTGGTCCCACTCGTCCTCTTCATGTTCCTGAGTTCGCGCTCCCAGCAGAAAAAAGCGCAGAAGATGGTAGCGGAGCTAAAAAAAGGTGACCGCGTGCTCACTCAGGGCGGACTCGTTGGCAAGCTGGTCGAGCTCGGCGATCGCTACGCGAAGATCGAGATTGCCCCAGGTGTTAAGATCGAGGTCGTCAAATCCGGGGTGCTCGGTAAGGACAATCTCGAGACCGCCGCCACCGTGGAAAAGAAGTAATCCACCCGGAATTGGCCATGACCCCGAATATCGTCATCACTTACGTATTTATAGCTTTTTTTGCGCTGCTCGCGCTGACTGGCCTGTTGAAGCGCGAGCGTCGCGCGGCGCTCTGGCTAGGAGCGCTGTTCGCAGCGGGCGCTGCCGCCGCCGCCTACTATGATTCCTTTTGGTCCTTGGTGTTCTTGGGTCTGTTGGCCTTTTGGGCGGCTTTCACGTCGCTCAGCATGATTGATTTCGGGTGGCGTTTTCGTTTCGGTTTGGTGAGCTGCGTGGGCTTGCTCGCACTCGTGACGCTCTGGCCGACCCTTTCTAAGGTGAGCAGTGGCCGCGTGCCCTGTCCGGAGTGGGTGAAAGAGCGCAACCACTTCGCGCTCGTTGCAGGCCTCGATCTGCGTGGCGGCCTGCGCCTCGTTTACACCGTCGATGTGGATGAAGCGATCAAAGACAAGCGTGATCGCTACTACGAGCAAATGCGCCGGCAGCTAGCGAAAGTGCTTGATCTTCACAAGGGTGACGAGCCCCCTCCTGAAGCCGTCTACACGAAGCTGCGGGAGAAGGTCGCCGTGGAGGCGCCCGCCTCGCGCCCCAATGCGCTCCGCTTAACCGTCATGCCTGGCACCGAGCCTTCGCGTGTGGACTCCCGATTCTTGGAGATGTTTCGAGGGGATCTGACGTTCTCGCGCTCTCCGGATCTTCGGACGTACGATTTTACCGTCAAGGAGGCCGTTGAATCGCAGATCCGCGAACGCGCCGTGAATCAGGCACGCGAGATCATCCTGCGCCGGGTCGATGAGCTGGGGTTGCGCGAAGCGGCTGTCTCCACCCGCGGCGAGGATGTGATTGTTGAAGTGCCAGGCGAGGATGAAAAGAGCTTCGCGAATATTCGCGACATCATCAGCCAGACCGCACGGCTGGAGTTCAAGCTCCTCGACGACGAGACCGATTTCTTTGGCCCGCTCCAATCGAAGCTTGATACCGCCGAGACCAAGAATCTGCCGGTTGGCTTGGAATTCCTGCGAGAAAACGCCCCGGTAGGCCAGGATGCTGAGGGCGATGCGAAATCCAACAGCATCACCTATGCCTTCTTGCGCCGCCAGAAGGCAGAGACGTCTCAGCAGGCTCTCACGCGTTTCCGAGAATGGGCTGGCACGCTGACGCTACCTCCGGATCGTGAGCTCGGGTACGAAATTGAATACAAAGAAGATCCCGCCACTCTGAAGCAAGAAGAGGACGGAATTCGGACCTATCTGCTGAAGAGCCGCGCCGAGATCACTGGCGATTTGATCCGCGACGCGCAGGCGGTACCTAGTCAAGAGCAGTCCGGCATGGGCGGTTGGTACGTCTCGATGGAGTTCACCGATCAAGGTGGGCGCCTCTTTGACACCATCACGGGCGCCAACATCAAACGCCGCTTTGCCATTATTCTGGATGGCAGGGTTTCAAGTGCTCCCGTCATTCAATCCCGAATTTCTGGCGGCCATGCGCAGATCACGCTCGGCCGCGGCGATCCCGAAGCCCAGCTCAGGGATGCCAAGAAGCTCGAATTGGTGCTGAGGTCGGGAGCTTTGCCGGCACCCATTTCGCCTTCGAATGAACAACGCATTGGCCCCTCCCTCGGCCAAGATTCGATCGATCTTGCGGTGCGGGGTGCCGTTGGTGGTGGCCTGATCGTACTCTGCTTCATGTACCTCTACTACCGACGCGCCGGAATGATCGCCAACGCAGCGGTGTTGATGAATATGTTCTTACAGCTGGCGATTCTTTCATCTTTTGGTGCGGCGATGACGCTCCCCGGGATCGCGGGCTTAGCGCTGACGATCGGCATGAGCGTGGATGCCAACGTGCTGATCAACGAACGCATCAAGGAAGAGTTGCGCTCCGGCAAGACACCGCGGGCAGCCGTGGAGGTCGGCTATTCGCGGGCTTTCAGCGCCATCATCGATGGCCACATCACGACCATGATTTCCGGTATCGTGCTCGCGCAATACGGGACAGGCCCGATCAAGGGCTTCGCGGTCACTCTCCTGGTGGGCGTGGTGTGCAGCGTCTTCACCGGCGTGTTCGTGAGCCGAGTGTTGTTTGATCTTTGGATGCGCGGCTTTGGCAATCGATTTCGCTTCAGTATGGGCTGACTATGGAATTTCTACCCCCCAATAAGCTCTACAATTTCATGGGCCTTCGGCACTGGTTCCTAGGAGCCAGCCTGTTCACGTTCATCGGCGCGATCGTGCTGTTGTTCGTCGTGGGTCCCAAGCTCGGGTCGGATTTTGTTGGCGGCACCGAAATCGAGGTGGAATTCAAGCAGCTGGTCTCAAGCGAGGAGATCCGACGGGCCGTGAGTTCGGCAGGTTTCTCCGAGCCCGATGTGATTCGAGTAGCCGAGGCCAAATCGAATCGCTTCCTGATCCGCGTCCATGAGGTCTCCAGCATCGACGCGGCCACGCGCGCTACGCTTGGGCAGCGGCTCTGCTACGGCGAGAACTTAGCGGCCGCTGATTGCCCGGAAGAGAAGCGCGCCACCGAAGTAAAGTTCAGTCCCGGTGGCGATAAGATCACGATTCGCTTTCGTCAGGATCCCGATCTTGCCTGGGTGAAAGAACGCATGAGCGGCGTGAAGGGCTTACAGCTCCGGGAAGGCCAGAATAATCCGGCGTTGCAGAACGCTCGTGATCGCAAGGTCGAAGTCTACCTGATGGGTAAGGGCGATCAGTTGCTCGGTGCGCTCAAGTCAAACTTGGGCCCTGCAAAGGTGCCGGATAGCGCGCTGCGCGTTGAGTGGATTGGTCCGAAGGCGGGCGCCCAGCTGCGAGATTCTGCCATCAAGAGCCTGGCGATTTCGCTCGTAGCTATCCTGATTTACCTAGCCTTTCGCTTCGACCTGCGCTTCGCGCCAGGCGCCGTGATTGCACTATTTCACGATGCTGTGGTGGCTATTGGGATTTTAGCGGCTCTCCAAAAGGAGCTCAACTTGGTGACGGTAGCCGCCGTGCTCACGATTGTGGGGTATTCGGTGAACGATACGGTCGTGATTTACGATCGCGTGCGTGAGAATCTTGGTAAAATGCGCGGTGCGTCGTTTGTCCAGCTCATCAACGTCAGCCTCTCCGAAACCTTGAGCCGCACTATCCTCACCGGGGTCACTTCAGTGCTCGCCATGTTGGCCTTTTTCGTGTGGGGCACCGGCTCGCTCAAAGATTTTGCGCTCACGCTGATCATCGGTATTGTGCTCGGCACCTACTCCTCGATCTACGTGGCACTCCCGTTGACCGAGTGGCTCGATCGCAAGTTCTTCGCCAAGCTCACGACGAAGAAGGATGCTAAAGTGCGCCCGGCCCGCACGGCTCCGGCAGTCTGAGGGCCGATTCTTCCCGTGGGGAGCGCTGGGTGGGGTCACCCACGTCGCGTCGACTTGCGCATGAGTTGACAGGGCAGCCCTTCGGGCGCGATGGAAGAAACAGATGGAGCTTGTGTCGGTGAGCGGACGCGATCCGGAGTCGTCCAACGACCCCGCGACGATTCCACCTTCGCCTGACGTCCTGGCGCTCGTGGAAGGCTTGGCACTGACGCGTACGGTAGCGACCTGGCTTGTCGCGGAGGGCCATCACGACTTAGAGCACACGCGAAGCTTTCTTGAGCCGCGATTGCGAGAGCTCACCAACCCCGACAGCATGCTGGATCGCGAGCTTGCGGCAGAACGGCTGGCGCAGGCCATCCGTGCTCGCGAACGTATTGTCGTATTTGGGGATTATGACTGCGACGGGATGACCTCCACCGCGCTCTTGATGGAAGCACTAACTGAGCTCGGTGGCGATGTTCAGCCGGTGTTAGCCAGTCGCTTCGAAGGTGGCTACGGGCTTTCTGAAGTGGCGCTGACTCGAGTCTTGGAGAAAGGCCCCACGCTTGTCGTCACGTGCGATTGTGGCTCCTCCGATCATGGACGCTTGCAGAAACTGCGTGAGCTGGGCATCGACGCCATCGTCGTCGATCACCATCTGGTGCCAGCTGAGCCACTGCCCGCCCTGGCGTTTTTGAATCCGCATCGGCCCGAGTGTGGATTTGGCTATAAAGGCATGGCTTCTTGTGGGCTCGCGCTCACGCTCGTGGGCGCCGTGCGCACCAAGCTTTCGCGCAAGCTGGATCTCAAGAAGTGGTTGGATCTTGTAGCGATAGGCACCGTGGCCGATGTGGCGCCGCTCGATGCGGACAACCGTGCGCTGGTGCGAGCGGGCCTCGCGGTTTTGGCCAGTGGGGAACGCCCAGGCTTACGCGCGATCTTCGCACTCGCTGAACTCGATTTCTCTACAGGTTTCACAACGGAAGACATCCTGTTTCGCATCGCGCCGCGGCTGAATGCGCCCGGCCGCCTGGGCTCGCCACTTTTGGCGCTAGAGCTCTTGCTTGCGAAGACCGAACCCGAAGCCCGAGCCATCGCGAGTGTCGTGGAGCAACAGAGCCGTGAGCGACGCCGCGTTCAAGATGTGATGCTCGACGAGGCCGAGAAGCAGGTCGAAACCCACGGGTACGCCGAGCGAGCGGCGATTGTGCTCGGTGAGCAAGCGTGGAATCACGGCATTGTGGGCATCGTGGCCGGGAGATTGGCCGAGCGCTTCCAAAAGCCGGTGATTATTGTCGGGTTTCATGGGGAAGTCGGCCGCGGCTCCGTGCGTGGACCCAACGGTTTTCGGCTGTATGCAGCACTCGAGCAGTGCGCGCACACCTTGGTTCGCTTTGGTGGCCACCAAGCCGCAGCTGGGCTCGAGATCTTGTGGCCCAACCTGGGAGCACTGCGGGCAGCCTTTGAAGAGGCTTGCGCGAACGCCGAGCCACACACGAGTGACCGTGGGTTGCGGGCTCTAGCCACGCCCTTTTTCCCGAGCGATGAGCCAAGCCAGGTGCTGCGCGATCTGAATCGCCTAGAGCCTTTCGGTCTCAGAAATCCGAAGCCAGATCTGCTGGTTGACGCGAGCGTTCGTTCGGCGCGAGAAGTCAAAGGTGGGCATCTCAAGCTCGATCTGGAAATCCAGAAAGGGCAGCGGGTGAGTGGCTTTGCGCCCGGGCTGGGTTCGCAACAATTGGCGCCCGGTGCTCGGATCCGGTTTGTCGGTCAGTTGCGGCTCGATCGCTACCGAGGTGCTGGTGCCGTAGAGTTTGGGGTGAAGGAGATCGAGTGTCTGTGAGCGAGCCGTTGATCACATTCAAGGGAGTTCGCAAGGCATTTGGCCCTAAGGTCGTGTACCGGGGGCTCGATCTAGAGGTGCGGCGTGGCGAAGTGCTCACCGTCTGTGGGGGCTCAGGCGTTGGCAAAAGTGTGCTGCTAAAAATGTTGATTGGCCTGCTCCGCCCCGATCAAGGGAGCATCACCTTTGACGGCAAAGAGCTCACGACGCTGAGCGAAAGTGCCTTTGCGGATGTGCGACGCCGCATCGCCATGTTGTTCCAAAGCGGGGCATTGTTTGATTCGCTCACGGTGGGTGAGAACGTGGGCTATGGGCTCCAGGAACATTTTCACGATAAGATGAGCAAGAGCGAAATTGCTGATCGAGTGAATTGGGCGCTCAGCTTGGTGAATCTACCAGGCATCGAAGCCATGAGTCCGTCCGATCTTTCTGGCGGTATGCGCAAGCGCGTTGGCTTGGCCAGGGCGATAGCGGTCAAGCCGGAAGTCCTCCTGTACGATGAGCCCACCACGGGCCTCGATCCGATCAATACGGCTCGCGTCAATCACCTGATCACTGGCTTACAGGAGCGGCTTGAAATCACCAGCGTCGTCATCACCCATGACATGCGGAGCGCCTTCAGCGTGAGCGATCGGCTCGCCATGGTGCTTGGGGGCCGGGTGATTTGCACCGGCACGGTAGAGGAGTTCCAAAACGCCGACGACGCGCGGGTGCAGGACTTCATTCATGGGCGCGCCCCGGTTCAGGAGGACGTGCAGACCTTGCTGAGCACGTCCTAGGGGCTACAATCCCGGATTCATGGCCATCCCGAGAGAAGTAAAAGTTGGTGGGTTCGTCTTCTTGGGGATGCTCGCTGTGGTGCTCGTTGTCTTTCTGATCGGGGACGAACGCCAACTGTTCGATTCGAAGGCGCACTTCCGGGTCCTGTTCAGCGATGTCGAAGGACTGCGGCGTGGCTCCGAAGTACGCATGGGTGGCGTCACGGTGGGCACCGTGGATAGCGTTGAGTACAGCAAAGAGGCGAAGGATCCGACCGTCTACGTAACGCTAGGGATCGTTCAATCCGAGGCGGCGCGAGTGCGCAAGGATAGCGTCGTCAAGATCACTGCCAAGGGCATGCTCGGCGATAAGATGATCACGATCAGTGTCGGGAGTCCGAAACAGCCTGCCATCGAACCGATGGGAATTATTCGGAGCGAAGCCGGCGAAGATCTCACTGTTGCTTTGGGACGCCTAGGCGGCATCACGCTGAAAGTGGAGAAGACGGTTGATAATCTACAGCGCGCGACGAGCGTGCTCGCTGAGGAAGATGTCCACGAAGAGCTGCGTGGTTCCCTGAAGTCGATGAACAGCATCTTGCACAATGTCGACCAGGGAGACGGCTATGCAGCACGCCTGCTCAAAGATCCCAAGGAGTCAGCGCGTATTTCTTCGCTCATTGCCAGCCTGGAGCACGCCACCCAAGCCCTCGACCACACGATCCAAGACGTGAATGCGCTGGTGGGTCAGGTGAAGTCCGGCCCCGGGCTCGCGCACGACGTTCTGTATGGCCAAGAATCCGCTCAGGTCGTCACGCAGATCGGGGGCGCTGCTGAGGAGTTGAAGCTCACGCTGAAAGGTGTGCGCGAGGGCAATGGCTTAGCGAAGAGCCTGCTCTACGGCGGCAAGGCTTCTGATGATCTGACTCAGAATCTGACTGAGCTGAGCGCTACTTTGAACAAGATTGCTTCCGACGCTCGCCAAGGCAAAGGGACCCTCGGGGCGCTCTTGGTCGATCCTTCCGTGTACGAAGATTTGAAGCTGTTGCTTGGCAATGTTGGCCGCAATAAGGCCCTGCGCGCACTCGTTCGTTATTCCATCCAGCAAGATGAGGCTCCGACTGGGCCCGCGGTGCGTGACCCGGAGGCAAGCCGGCGCGAACGCTTGGATGCTTCGACTCGGGCGGCTGTGCCCGGCAATTGAACAAAGCGCTGAGCCGGCCCTATACTTTTCCGCGATGCGACTCCTAGAGCGTTTAGGGCGAATAGCCACTCTGCTTGTTTTGTTTGGGCTGGCTGCTGCCTTCGCGCTTTGGTTTGGTACCGGTGGCCTTTGGAAGGGTCTGGATGTCGCGCAAGCCGTTGCTGCTAAGGATCGCAAGAAGCAGCGCTACGACCTCACCAAGCTCACAGCGGTCAACCGCACGCTGAAGAAGATTGTTGAGAAGTACGTGGAGCCGGAGCGCGTTAATCCACGCCAGATGTTCCTGAGTGCGCTCGACCAGATCCAACGTGAAGTGGCTCAGGTCATCGTGCTGCACGAGGAGAAATCCCCCACGGTCAAGGTCCAGGTGGACGTTGCGAAAGCTCAAGATTTTCGCGTCGACAACGTTCAAGGGCCCTGGGATGTTGCCGCGCGCTTGCGCGAGGTGTTTGTCTACCTTCAGGCCAACCTGACGGGCTCTGGCGTGGATCTCGCCGAAGTCGAGTACGCCGCGTGCAACGGCATGCTGCGCACCTTGGATCCGCACAGCGTTTTCATGAGCCCTGAAGGCTTCGCCGAGATGAATCTCTCGACCTCAGGGCATTTCGGTGGCCTTGGGATTGTGATTGCGATTCGCGACGATGTGCTCACGGTGATGCGGCCGATGCCCGGAACGCCGGCAGGGCGCTCGGGCCTCAGACGCCTGGATCGCATCCTGAACATCAACAATGAATCCACACTCAACATGCCGCTCGACGATGCGGTGGGTCGCTTGCGCGGCGATCCCGGCTCCAAGGTGACGATTTGGGTGCACCGTGATGGCAAGGAGGGTTGGCCGGGGACCAAGGCAATCGAGCTGACGCGTGAGGTGATTCAGATCCGTTCGGTGGAATCACGCGTTTTGTCACGTGGCATCGGGTACATCTCGATCAAGCAATTCCAATCCAATACCTATAATGATCTAGATCATGAGTTGAAGGCGCTTCAGGGCAAGGAAAAGCTTTCGGGCTTGGTGCTCGATCTTCGAAATGATCCTGGCGGGCTTTTGGATCAGGCGGCACGGGTTGCAGATCGGTTCATTGCGCAAGGCACGATTGTGGCTACGGTGGGCAATAGCGAAGGTCGCGATGAGAAGCGCGCGACGCTCGCGGGCACGGAGCCCAACTATCCGATGGTAGTGTTGGTGAATGGCCAGAGTGCGAGCGCGAGCGAGATTGTGGCAGGAGCGCTCAAGAATAACGATCGCGCGCTGATCGTCGGCCAAACAACCTTTGGCAAAGGCAGTGTGCAGCTGGTGTTCCAGAACATCACGCCGGAGAATGCCGCGCTGAAGCTCACGATTGCGCAATATCTCACACCTGGCGATGTTTCGATTCAAGGCGTGGGCGTGACGCCGGACATTGAGCTCGATGGAATGACGGCAGATGCGCTCGACATGGATCTGTTTGTATCCGAATCAGCACTGCGCGAGCGCGATCTCAGTAAGAGCCTCGATAGCAAAGCCAAGCGCAATCGGGATCGCCCTTTCTTCAAGCTTCGCTACAACGTGCCTGAGAAAGAGCGCGCCGAGCTGCGAGATCTGGGCGGACAGGTGGAGGACGAATTTCGGAAAGACTTCTTCATTCGCTTCGCTCAAGAGTTAGCGGCGCACCTGACACCCGGGAAACGCCCAGAGCAGCTGGAGCAGGCTAAGCCACTTCTCGCGCAATTCGAGAAGGGCGAAATGGCGTCGATCGCGCAAGACTTAAAGAAGCTAGGAATCGATTGGCAGCCGCCGGGCAAGACCGTGACGGATGGCCCGCGTGCAGCAGACTACGAGGTCAAAGTTGAAACGAATCCGAAGAACGCTGACGTGCGCGCGGGCGAACCGCTCACGTTGAAGGTGAGCATCAAGAACAAGGGCGACAAGCCCATCTTCCAGCTGCGAGCCATCACCAAGAGCGAGGGCGTCTTTTACGACGAAAAGGAGCTCATTTTCGGCAGAATCTTGCCCGGGGAGACACGGCTTGCGGAGGCTCCGCTCGGTTTCTGCGACATCGAGGGGCGCAAGTTTGGCTCTTCAGAGCCTGTGCCGGTGGATGCGCAGAGAACCTGTCGCCTTCCGAAGGACGCGGTCACGCGTCAGGATGTCGTCAAGGTTCGCTTTGCCGCCGAGGGCGGTGAGCCCCCCGCCGATGTTGAGTTTCGTCCTACAGTCGAGAGCCTGCCTCGGCCTATTTTTGCGTATGCCTATCAGATTGTTGACAATCGCCCCGGCAACGGTGATGGCCAGCTGAGCCGGGGCGAGGGAGCGACGCTCTACGTAACGGTTAAGAATGTGGGCAAAGGCCCTTCTTTGGAGACTAAGGCGGCGATCCGAAATCTCACAGGAGACGGCCTGTTGCTCAAGGCTGGGCGCTTCGATGTGTCCCAGATGAAGCCCGGCGAGGCGCGCGAGGTGGCGTTCACCTTCGATGTATTGGCTAACTTGGAAGCCGACGAAGCCAAGGTGGAGTTGATCATCGAAGATCGGGATTTGCGTGTTTTCTCCAATGAAAAGATCACGCTTCCGGTGGTCGGGAGTGGGGTGCCTGTCTTGGCCAAGCCCGGTTTTGTCAAGGTTCGTGTTGAAGCGGCAGTGCGCGGAGAGCCAGTGCCGGGCGAACACAGCGTCGGCGTGCTGAAGGCGGGGTCCGTCGCCACACGCTTGGGAGCCCTCGGGGCTTTCACGAAGGTGAAGCTCGGTGGCGCGCGTTTTGGCTTCGTCGAAACAGAAAAGCTCGTCGATGGTCCGGGGCCGGAGCGCCTGCTGTTCGAGGCTCAGCTCACACGCTCCCCGCCACTCCTAGAAGTGAAGAGTGCCGCGTTGGCCTCGCGCGATGGCACGGTGAGAATCGAAGGCCGTGCAATGGACGGCAATGGCGTGCTCGACGCCTACATCTTCGTCGGGGGCAATAAAGTTTTCTACGCCTCCAATCGACGCGCCAAAGATCGCACCAGCATGAGCTTCGCTATCAACGCCGCACTCGATCCTGGAATGAACGTGATCAACGTGATTGCTCGTGAGAGCGAGGACACCTCGACGCGCTACACGATGGTGGTGCGCCGGGATGGCCCTAAGGGCGAGGCGCTGCCAACCCCCAAAAATGAGCTATTCGGCGCTGATTGGCAGTTCGGCGGCGAGTAGCCGCATGTTTTAGAGCGGAGCCTTTCATGCCGATTCGTTTGCACATCAACATCGACCACACCGCCACGCTCCGGAATGCTCGTGGCACGCTGTACCCGGATCCCCTGCTGATCGCACAGCTCTGCGAACAAGCTGGCGCTGATGGCATCACTGTTCATCTCCGCGAAGATCGCCGGCACATTCAGGACCGCGATGTGGAACGGCTGCGTGCTCAACTCAGCACGGTGCTGAACATGGAATGTGCACCCACCGATGAAATGCTCAGCATCGCAGAAAGGCTGCGCCCGGATGTCGTCACGCTGGTGCCCGAGAAGCGTGAGGAGCGCACCACCGAAGGCGGGCTAGATGTCGCCCAGGCACGCACGCGAATTGAGAAAGCTGCGCGGATCTGCCACAGCAACGAGATCAAGCTGAGCCTTTTTATTGAGGCCACCCCGGAGCAAATCCGACTGAGTCGTGAGCTCGGCGCCCATCAGGTGGAGTTCCACACCGGGGACTACTGCCTGGCCAAAGAGCGGCGTCAACAGGAGATCTTGGAGCACCTGAAAACAGGTGCGCGATTGGCTCGCGAACAGGGGCTAGAAGTTGCGGCAGGGCATGGGCTCACCCGCCATAATCTGTTGGCGATCGCCGAAATTCCCGAGATCGCTGAGCTCAACATCGGGCATGCGGTGATCTCGGATGCGCTGTTCATGGGGATCGATGCCGCCGTGAAAGCCTTCCGCACCGCGATCGATCGCGGCCTTTCGCGCCGCGCGTAGCTGGGGAGCCTTATGATTCCGGTTCTCAGCCGTGAGCAGATGCGAGCGTTTGATGCCGACGCGAGTGGGCGCGGACAGGTTTCGTCGCTGGTTCTCATGGAGAATGCCGGCCGGGGTGCCGCTCTACTTTTGGAACACCTGTGTGGGCAAGCCGGAAGGCGAAGCCATTCGGATGGATCACGTTCGACGCTCGTTATCTGTGGCACGGGAAACAACGGCGGCGATGGCTTAGTGTTGGCGCGCCACGCGCTTCTTCTCGGGAGAAGCGTGAGAGTATGGGTGGTGGGCGATGAACAGAAGTTCACGGCACCGGCACGGATGCAATTCGAAGCGTTGCGTGCAAGTGGCACCGAGGTTTCACTGTGCGTGCCTGAATCGGCCTGTGCGGTGCTCGGTGGCGACTTGGGCTCGGCCGAAGTGGTGGTGGATGCGCTGTTCGGGATTGGGCTGGATCGCCAGCTTTCTCCGGACTTTGTGGCGATTTTGGCACTGCTGAATCAGGCTTCAGCGTTGCGAATCGCGCTCGATATTCCTTCCGGCCTCGACGCCGATACGGGTCGAGTGTTAGGCGGCGCTTTCAGAGCGAACCACACGCTCACGTTTGTCGCACCTAAGCTTGGCCTGCTGACAACCACAGGTGCACTACATGCGGGTCAAATCCACGTTGTCCCGATCGGCGTGCCTGGGCCATTGCCTGAGAGCGGCAACGTGCAGGCGCGTTGGCTCGAGTGTTCAGACATCTCGCGTTGGCTCGGACCACGTTCGATCACTGCACACAAAGGAAGTGTGGGGCGGGTAGCGATCGTCGCTGGCTCGCCTGGAAAGATTGGGGCCGCGTTCCTGAGCGCCCGCGGCGCGCTCCGTGCCGGTGCCGCTTTGGTGACGCTCATGGGCTTACCCGAAACCACCCAAATCTTTGCCCAGCGAGTAACCGAAGAGATGACGGCAACGCTCAATCCGCGGGATCCTGAGGGCAGCTTGCGCGAGGCGCTCACGGGGATGGACGTCGTGGTGGTCGGCCCCGGCTTGGGTCTCGGCACCACCGAGAAAACGCTGGTGCGTACGATCCTGGCAGAATTTCCAGGAAATATCGTGGTGGACGCGGACGCGCTCACGCACTTTTCCGGTCGCGCAGACGAGCTCAGAGCGGCCAGAGGCAAGCTGGTGCTCACGCCGCACCCGGGAGAAATGGCGCGATTGCTAGGAACCGACGCTGCCACGATCGAGAGCGACAGATTCTCGGCAGTGGCGCGCGCCGTTGAACTCACCGGGCACGTGGTGCTGCTGAAAGGGCCTCGCACGATCATCGGAGCGCCTGGCCAAGTTCCGTATATCAACAGCTCGGGCTCACCGGTACTCGCGACCGGAGGCTCGGGCGACGTGCTCTCAGGAGTGCTCGGCGCCTTGCTATTGAGCCTGCCGCCGTTCGAGGCCGCTGCTTGTGCAGCATTTCTACACGGTCAGAGCGGTCAGCTTTGGAGCAAATCCACAGGTGCGGATCGCGGCATGTTGGCGCGTGAGATTGCCGATGGCATCCCCAGGGCGCTTGCCTCGCTGTCAGCTTAGGGTTTCTCCTCCTGACAGTTTGACACGGCTGCCGTGTCTGAAGGGCCACCGTCGAACGCTCGAATATCACGGGTTTTCCGGGCAATGCAGCGCGTGACCCATTTGGCACGCAGCTTGCGAAGCAGCCCACGAGGTTCGCATGAAAGCATTGACCACCCACTCGTTTGGCAAAGAAGTTGAGTTGCATCTTTCAGTGTTGAGGAGGCGAGCGCTGCATCTCACGCGCCGCCCACATGAAGCGGATGATTTGGTGCAAGACACGATAGTGCGCGCGCTTCGTTTCCAGAATTCATTCACCGCGGGCACCAATCTGCGCGCCTGGCTCTGCCAAATTCTGTTCTCCGTTTTTATCAGTCAGGTGCGCCGTCGCACACGCGAGCGCAAAGCGCTCTTCTTGCTTGCAGGCGATCCCAATCTTTCACCCAAGTCCGACGCTGCACCCAAGCTTCAGCATCTCCCGCCAAGCGTTGAGGGCGCGATGAGCGAGCTTCCCTCCTCTTTCCAACATGTCGTGCGGCTCGTGGATCTTGATGAGTATTCGTATCAAGAAGCAGCCGAAGTGCTGGAGATCCCAGTGGGTACGGTGATGAGCCGACTGCACCGCGGTCGCAAGCTCTTGGCGGGTAAGCTTGCGGAGGCGGAGGTCTTGGAGGCGGCTTGATAGGCGGTGGGGTCCACCCCAACGCTGTGCTCGCTTTCGCGCGGCTGTGGGAGACGTCGCAACCAAGGGGTTCCCCGTAGTTTTCTCTTCGATTGACGAGGTCATGCAGGGATAGGGGGCGCCCCGCCACCACAGCTACTCAACGGCGGTTTCTTGCCAGCTCCGCCACTGGTGGATGCTGCACCTCCCGCGCCTCTAGAGGGACTGGTGCCACATTGAAGTACCAGGTGTCGGGTGTGGCGCAGCTGAGTTTGGCGAATTGGGCGCAGGAGATTTGCTCTCCGTTGGACTTTTGGCGCATTGGAAGAATTGTGCGCATGGCGCCGCCAAAGCGGGAGGCGACACTTGAACGGATTGGGCCATGAAAATCGCGACATGCGGACCACAAAGGCGTAGAGTCACCTCCTGACCGCACTCTGGGAACTTGATGCCTCCAGTGCTGGTTTCCCGCCCGCCTTATCGGTCCAAAGGAGTTCGCGATGCGCCTGTTTTCAACAAGCTTATTAATTCTTGCAGCAGTTCTATCCACGGTCGCCGCGCACGCGGCGTGCGATGGAAGTCGGGCGCTTTCTGATGCCAGTATCAAAGAGTGCACTCGCGAGGGCATGTTCTGCGCGTATTGGGAGCCGCCGACCAATGATCCCAACACCAAGTTCCCGTTGGTCATTTTTCTGCACGGGGCGGGCTCCTCGGTGGCTTGTGCTGCCGGGCACGAGACTAGCTTCAGTTGGCAGGTAGACGACGGTTGGACCTGCCAGCTGCAGGAGATCATGGACAACCGAACGCAGTTCCCGGCCTATGTCATGGCTCCGCGAGCTCCAAACTGCGACAACGATCTGAACGAGAACCCGAACGCCGCTTCCTTCGTCACCTGGGATTGGGCTTCGAAGGATTCCTACAACATGACCACTCTCGCCGAGTCCAAGACGCTTGTGACGACTCGAGCGATGATTCAGGCTCTACAGGCTCAGTACCCTAACATTGATCCGGAGCGGATCTACGTCACCGGCGTTTCGATGGGCGGCTATGGTGCATGGGACATGATTTCGCGCACTCCGGAGCTTTTTGCTGCGGGGGTTCCCGCCGATGGAGGTGGTTCGCCACAGGCCGCGCCGGGCCTGAAAAATATGGCTGTTTGGTCGTTCCACAATGGTGATGACACGGTGTGGCCCGATAGCGATCGAGCAGTGTTTGAAGCCGTCGCCAAGGCCGGAGGAAGGCCCTACTATACGGAGGGCGCAATTGGGGGACACGGTGGTATGTGGCGTGCAGGTCCGGCTGGCTTTGTGCCTTGGATGTTCGCCCAACGGCGTGGTGTTCCTGCAACACCAGTTTCCTGGCTGACCTTCTCACCCGAGGGTGGTGAGCTACCAGGCCCTACGGCGACGATTACCCTCACCACGACGCCCGCAGCTGACGAAGTGCGCTACACCATAGATGGGACCGTGCCGAGTACAGCCACCGACGTCGGGACCCTCTACACCGGCCCGTTCACCCTCAGCGCCAGTGCCGTCGTGATTGCGGCGGCCCACTCTGGGGCCGGAGGTGACGAGGTCACGGTGTTCCACGCAGCACCGTTCAAAGTGGGAGATTCCCCCTTGCCTGCAGGTGCTGAACTCATGCCATACACTCCGTATGTGCCGCCGGTTGGTGGCACCGGTGGCGCTTCGAGCGCATCGGGTGGGGCAGCTCCCAGCGGTTCGGGCGGTGCTAGTAACTCAGGCGGTGCGTCGAATCCCAGTCCCAGCGTTGGGGGTACTTCCGCCGCTGCAGGTGGCGCCTCGTCCGGTAGCGGCGGTACCAAACCGCCAACCAGTGGTGGCACGGCGGGCACGCCGAGGCCTGAAGGACCTACGAAAGCATCGGGCTGTAGCCTGGCCAGCAGCGAGCAGTCCGGGAACTCGATGTTGAGCGGCATGGCCTCATTGGCTATTGCAGCGTTTGCTTCACGTCGTCGTCGACCGAGCGCTCGATCCTAAGCGTCGCCTTACCGCGGTGAGGCGATCTGGGGTTCAGACGGTTGTCTCCCCGAGCCGCGCACTGCTGTGAGCGAGCACAGCTTTGGGGGTGAGACCGGCCGCCCGCACGCAGCGCCACCGGCTTTCAGTCCCTCGGGTCCCATCAACGCCCGCCACGGGAGAGGAGCTGTGATGAACGGGAACGCATGGGTGTGAAGGATGTTGTGTCGGCCAACCGCAGCTCGCATCCGCCCAGCGCGAAAGACCCCGGTTCGCAAGTCAGCTGGCGCCGACTCTTCCCTGCCCGAGCCCGCTTGATGTTGCGGAGGCATTGGCTCGGGCGGGCGTCGAGGCTTCGGGTGCTTCCTGTGCGCCCGCACTCACGGCAAGAGCAAGCGCGAACGCGCCTGTCCCGACCTTTAGAGTGGTCGATACGCGATTGATAATTTGGTATTTTGGCATCTGCGCGGTCCTCCGCGATGGCGTGAATTCGCCTCAAGTCTGAGTTCAACTCTTTGTGAACCTGCGCACCACACGAGGGGTTCTCGAGGGCGGCGACGTCCGTGTCACGGATGCAAAGGCGCACCGTGTTTGGCTAAAAGCAGCGATTTTCAGACCGGCGGAGACGCCTTAGGTGCCAATCGGCAGAGCGCATCAGGAGATAGCAGTGCACCCACCGCGCTGGGTGCCGGGTGCGCGCGCACACTAGGCGGTACGCTCTCGCGGCCCGAAGCCGGCGCCCGATCGATCGGACAACGCTTCACGGCTCGGACCCCCTACCACATCTCGTTCGAGGAAACAAAAGTGCCGTTGACACCCGTTTGATCTCTATGCGCTCACCCGCTCAGGTCGAGCTCGACGATGCTGAGGACGGCGGCGAGGTGCCTTCCGCGGAATCGGTGGCTAGTGCGACGTCTTGCACGGGCTCATTGGACGTGGGTGTAGCGTTTGGAGGGTTTGGGGGGACCGTGAGAAGAGAGCTCCAACCCGAACGTAGCCACACGAGTAGGCGCGACGCCAACCAGAGCGACCACAGCAACATGAGCGATCGCCACACCCAGATGGAAGTTCCAATCATCGTCGTCTGAGGCAACAGAGCGGGCGAGCGATCCAGGTACCAAACCAGGTGCCCCGCGTCACTCCCGGCGCCCTTCACCTGCATGTCAGGCACCACGACCAGACCCGAATAGATCGCAGCACCGAGCGTCACCAGCATAGGGATCGTCAAAATCACCAAACACGAAATCACCAGCTGACGCAGTCGTCGACCTTGAGGCACGGCTCTTTCGTACCAAGTTAACGCGAAGAACCAGCCCGGCACGATCATGGCGGCTGCCGCCGGGATCTGCGTCAGACCCAACGACAGACCGAGCCAAGCTAGGCCGCCAAGCGGTGAGCGCGGAAGACGCGAGAGCACCAGAGCTACCAACAACACCACACACAAATAGCCCCAAAAAAGCACGGAGGGGCCGAAGGCTGGGCCGGAAAGCCAGAGCACCCAACGTTCGGGATTGGGCTCAACCACGATATTCACATTGGCGGCGCCTCCCTCAAGTGTGACAGCAGGTGACCGCCAGAACATTTGAATGCCGCCGGGCTGCTGCCAACTCAGCTTCACCTCTGAGACACCGGGGCTGAGGCCCACCGCAACGGCACCGCCTTCGACCCGCGAAGGGCGAGCTTCACCGCGAACCGAAAGCTCCTGCAAGAGAGCTCCCGCTGGCAATGTCACACGCTGGGTTCCACCCGCACTCGCGCGTACGGTAAACTTGAGGCTCGCTCGCGTGAGTCGATCCCCAGGAGTGATCGTCAGCATGGCGCCTTCGATCGTTTTTGATGGACCGGGCACCGGCACCGGGCGCGCGACAGAGATCTCGACTTTTTCGCCTGGAAACGGCCGCCAGAAGGGACGCCAACGCTGCGCCGTTTCGTGCTGCACCGGAACCAAACCCGACGCCTTACAATGCCAAACGACTCCACAATCGAGGCTCCATGTTTCCGCGTAATTCGTAGTCGTCGAAGCGGTGAGCGAAAGTGCCTCGCGCGGTTCGAGCAGCGTCGTCCAAGAGAACTCCTTTTGCCCTCTTTGAAAAGATGCCACCACGCTCCCCTCCTCGACCGGCACGTCGGCAACCGTGACTCGCTCGCCCGCCAAGAGCGGCACCTTCACCGAAAGCGGCAACTCGGCTGAAGTCTCGCGCGTTAGGCGATATCTCGCCATCCAGCTAACGCCTAATTCGATCTCACGACTGAGTGTGAGCCAGGGCGGCAGACTTGGCGCGGGCTCGCCCCCGACTGCCCCACTCGCTTCCCGATGGCGACGCGTGAACGTCAACGCGCCTTCGAGTTGCCCATCGTGCGCTACCCCGCTCACTTCCCACTCGGGAGCGTTCACCACAATGCGCTGCGGCTTATCTTGAAGCTCCAACGCCAAATCGTCCACGAGCACAGGACCCTCGAGCACCACTCGCTGACGGCCCGCCGGAATGCGCGCCACCAGCCCGCCACCTTCCAACACGATCGCAGGGTGCTCGTCGCTACCGATCTGAACTCGCTCAGGCACCCAGGAAGCCACTGGGCCCGGTAGCCTCAGTCGTGTCACGGCACCAGCGTGCACGTCGAGGACGATCTTGAGGGTGGAGCCAACGATGGACAGTTCCGCCCGAGCCACCGTAAGACAGTTTGAGCACGCTGGGCTCTCGCTAAGTCGACGTGCCAATTCCGCTAAGCGCTCAGCAGAAGGCCCAGAGTCAAAACCTGTAGCGGCACTGCGTTTAAGCTCTATTTCAGCACTAGCTTGGGCGCGAGCGTCAGTGGAGAACACCAGCAGTGAACCGAGGCACCCGACCAACAGCAACAGGCTCACTACGGGCGAGGCCGCGTACGGCGCGTACCGCGCTTTGGCGTCCGTCGTGGAACTGGGATCCGCGGGGGGGCTAGACTTCCGCCAACCCAGCTTGGCCAAAAATAGGCCAAAACCGAGCACGCCGAGCACCCGCAGAAGTTCAAGTAGCCGCACCGCCCAAGGTGGCACGAGCCACAAACTGAACTGGTGATCGCGGGCGACTGGCCCCTTCCAAATCAGGCTCTCGGTCTTCCAAGACCAGTGGGGGATACCCGGCCCCGTTTGCACGATCGCCTTGGGATCTTGGGCCAGGTTCTGGAGCGAGGAGCCTCCGAAATCGCTCTGACCCGACTTGCCCTTGGGTTCTGCCGCACCGGGCTCGTAGGCATCTTTTCTGACAGAGGCCGTGTCTTGCTGCTGCAGCTCGGCGGCGAGTTGTGCGGATTTTCCTTCGCGCTCTCCATTCCACCAGGACCCTGCCGAATAGCTCTCTCCGCCGTGAAGCAACGGATGCACAAAAGCGCGCAAGTGCGCAGCGCCAAACGGCACGGAGAGCACAACCCAGGCCGCGGCGATCACGACCAACATCGCGGTCATCAGGGGCCGCAGCACTTTCGGCAAAGTCACCCTGCGCAGGGCAACCACCGCCACGAATACGCCCCAGATCCAGAACGGGGCATCCTCTTCTCCGTGCACGAACACCAGCGTCGCGAAAGCCAAGAGCGCGAGTCCGCGACCACCCAGCTTTAGCGCAGCAAGTGTCATCAATAGGACGTAAAACATCGCGAACAGATCCCAACTTGAAAGCCAGGAGCTCGGCGCCGAATCGACCCCGCTTGCGCTCAGGAACAGCCAGCCCGGCGGCAAATGGAGCGTCGCGCCGAGGCTCTGCACATCCTCACTCCAGCCATTGGCTGGGAGCTGTTTTGCGCGCGGTAGCCGAAATTCGGCTTCAAGGTTCAATCTCGAACCCCGCAGTTCGACGCCACCCGGGCCACCCTGAACTCTCGCCGTCACAAGTTCCGGGGTCCCATCCACGCGGATCGTGCCGGGCTCTCTCACCCGCAGGTCGAGCCGATGCTCGCGCGTCATCGTGCCCGAGAGCACGTCCTTGACGGTGTAGCCTTGTCCGTCGAAATCGAGCCACAAATCGCGGACCAGATTGATCTGATTGGGTGGTGGGTCAGGGTTCCCGCGCCGCAACGTCGCCAGTGTAAGGGCGTCGTTCGGCCGTAGCTCGAAGGCAGCCAGCTTCTTCCAATCGTCAGCGAGTGAGGTGCGCGCGGGATCAATCTCGCGTGCACCTCCCACCGCGACCTCCCTCAACTCCGCTTGGGGCGACCAAACCCACGTTTCACTCGCTGGCCATGGCTCCCCCCGGGCCGGAAGCACGAGCCGCTCCGGCTGCCCAAGCGCGCGAGCTTGTACATCGAGCGTGTGCATTCCGGCGCGGAGCTGTACCACCAACGAACCCGAATTCTCGAGCCGTGCCGGGAGCTCAGAAGTCACCGAAAGCGGGACCGTTCCAGGCAAAAGTACATTCCCAAGCGCCATTTCGCGGGCGCGCCCCGAAGCGTGAAGCAACAAGCGTGTCGTGATTCGGAGCGGCACACCGTCGTCGATGCGGCGGAACACTTCGATCAACAGCGAGTCCGATTGGGTTCCCTGTGTTGTCGCACTCGCACCTAGCCACAATCGACCGTCCGCTTCACGCCGAGGCGATAGGATCCGTTTGCCTTGCACCGTGAGCGCCACCACTCCCGTGTGCGTCCCCACCGCCAGCGTTTCTGGCATGTCGCTCCAGGAAAATGTTCCGGTGATCTGGTGATTGCCATGCGCCACCCAGGTGCTGGGCTCGGTTGAATCGGCCAAGACCACGGCGTCCTGCCCATCCACTTTCACATCTTCGGGCCAAACGCCGGCCCCTCCCGGCAGCACGACTTTAGCCAACGCATCAGCGTGCACGTAAAGCAAGAAGCGTCCAGACTTCTCCCCAATGTCGAGCTCAAGCGACCCCGGCCAGACGCAACCCGGCTCCTGCGCTGGTCCAGGAACGCATTGGCGATCCTTTCGCTCCCACAACACCCACGGTACCCAATCTCTGAGCTCCGCGGGCACGTCTTTGACGGCGAACTTCGGCCCTTCATGGCCTGCCTGCGCAAAACTCCGAGGCGCTAAGAGGAGCACGCTCGACACAACCAGACCCAACGCGAGCTTCAACATCCCAAGCATGACACCCATCCTCGCCCGGGATTGGGCAGGTGCCAAGGGTTGGGCCACGACCCGCGTCGGCAACTCAATAGAAAAACACTGTCTTCAGGTGCGTTGTTCCGCTCCAAGAAGCCAACCCAAAACAAGACTGGCCACCATAGCCCCAAGCAACTGTGCGACGATGAATCCTGGCACATCGCTCGGGCGAATGCCCGAAAATGTATTGGTGAGGCAGCGCGCGAGAGTCACGGCAGGGTTGGCAAACGAGGTCGAAGCCGTAAACCAGTAAGCGGCAGTGATATACGCACCGACGGCGAAGGGGACAGCGCTGGGTCGGTGGCGCACGGTGCCCAAGATGATCGCCACCAAACCGAAGGTTGCGACAAACTCACTAAAAAGTTGCGCTGCCCCGGAGCGCACATGTGTGGAGGCCGCAAAAATTGGCTCTCCAAACATGGCGTGCGCCGCCGCAACACCGGCGAGGGCGCCCAACATCTGAGCGCAGAGGTAAGCAGGAACGCTTCGTTTCGAGAAGCTGCCGCGACTCATTTCAACGAGTGTCACTGCGGGATTCATGTGGGCTCCCGAGATGGGTCCAAACGTGAGAATCAAGGCGACGAGCGCGGCCCCCGTGGCCAACGTGTTCGCCAAGAGTGCGACTGCAACATTACCACTCGAAAGCCGTTCGCCCATGATCCCCGAGCCAACCACGGTGGCGAGCAAGAGTGCCGTTCCCAAAAACTCGGAGAGAGCCTGGCGGCCCAGACTAACCGCAGCAGCCATCAGCAGCACCCCTTGCCACCGCGACGGCAGCAATCTTCCCAAAGGTAATCGGTGAGGGCGCGAAGGACGTTGTAGGCAGCGGCGTAGTAATGAAACGTGCCCTCTGCCCGGATAGACAGAAGGCCGGCGTCGCCGAGGCGCTTCAGATGATGACTCAATGTGGACGCTGGCAGCTCCACATGCTCCTGGATTTCCCCCGCGGCCGCTCCTTCTTTTCCAGCTTGAACCACAAAGCGCAGGATCTTCAACCGAACCGGGTGGCCCAGTGCGCTCAGCTGTTCGGCGTGGTGTTCGAGGCTGGACAGCATCGAACCTATTTCTAATATTCTCGAATCAAAGACGCAAGCGCAATTTCGATAATTTTCGAAGCAGTGACCTAGCGCTGAGAGGGCCTTACGGCATAGCGCAGGCTCACTTGGCTGGTCACTTCCATTTGCCCGCTTTCGATCGGAGCTACGGAACTCGACTCAGAATCCGCCGATTTCGACATCCTCATTTGGCCCTGCATGGGCCCGGGAAAATTCACTGATTCGCTGATCGCGATCACGGGCCCAAGCTCAACACCGCTCAGCTTAGCCAACTGCTGTGCGCGGGCGTGAGCATCGGCCACGGCTTTCTCTCGCGCTTGAGCTTCGAGTGCTTGCGGGTTGGAAAGTTCGAACGTGACGCCGTTGACCGTATTCGCGCCGAGCGCCGTTGCGGTTCCGAGAACCTTCCCAATCAGCTTCAGATCTCGAACTGTGACTTCAAGGGAATTGGCGGCGCGATACCATCCAGCGGGCTCAGCGTTGGGTACGGCGGGCTTGCCTTCCGAAGGAGCGGTCGGACGTGACTCCTGTTCAAAATTCACAGAGAAATTCGAGGTCTTCAGATCCCGTTCAGCGATACCAAGCTGCTTCAGGGCTTGAGTCAGTCGAGCCATGTGGTCATTCGCTTCAGCCGTCGCCTTCTCCGAGGTGCGCGCGCGCACCTCAACTCCAATGTTCGCGCGAGCAACATCCGGGGTGCCGGAAACCTTGCCAAAGCCTGAAACGGCTACACCGCTGTCGGCCGACTCGGGGTGGTTCGCGCTCTGGACCACGGTGGTCCCACACGCGGCCACTCCCGTTGCCAAGAGCGCCAACGCCAGGATCTTTGAAGGATTGAGGATATTCGACATGGATGGGACTCCTAAGTTAAGAGAGTGAGTGAGTGAGTGAGTGAGAAAAGGGCCTCAAGCGGCCGCACTGCTTCGGTAACGTTTTGGTGCGCCACGCCTTACACCGGAAGTGGGAGCAGGTGGCTCGCCACGGGATGAATAGGCAGTTTTCTAGGCGTTTAGCCTGCTTGACACGCCCTCGGCTGAGCCCGATGACAGGCTGCGTCGAAGCGGCCTTCCGAAGGCCTCAAGGTTCTCATGCGCTACCTCATCCCAATTCTCGCGATTCTGGCCCTCGTTGGGGGTCTTGTGTTCATTAAGGCCCAACAGATCGGCATGCTGATTCAGTTCGGCGAAACCGCCCAGAAGGCAGGCCCCCCTCCTGAAGTGGTGGCCACCACACCTGCCAGCAAAGACAACTGGGCAGATGGCATTGATGCCGTGGGCAACGTCGAAGCTGGGAAAGGCGTGACCCTCTCAGTCGAAAGCCCCGGTGTCGTCACAGCGATCCGTTTTGAGTCCGGCGCCAAAGTCAAAGCTGGCGACGTGCTCGTCGAGCTCGATACTAGCGTCGAGCGCGCGCAGTTGGCGTCCGCACTCGCACAGAAGGACTTGTCGGGGACGACTCTCGATCGCACGCGGGCCCTCGTTTCTGCCAATGCCCTTGCTAGTTCACAACTCGACTCGGCGGAATCGTCCGTGAAGACTTCCGCCGCTGCGGTTGCCGCGCTTCAGGCGCAAATTGCCCGCAAAGTGGTCCGCGCCCCGTTTGCCGGCAAGCTGGGGATCCGCACCGTCAACCTCGGGCAATACTTGAGCCCCGGTACGGCCCTCACCACGCTGCAGTCCAGCAACGACGAGTACGTGGATTTCTCCGTGCCGCAGCAACGCTTGCCCGAGTTGAAGCTCGGTTTGCCCGTGAAGCTCAGTGTGTCGGGTGCTGCCGACATCACCTTGGCCGGCGTCATAGCTGCCATCGACCCTTCAGTCGATCCGAACACGCGCTCGGTGAAGCTGCGCGCCACCGTCATCGACAAGGATGGCAAGCTGAGGCCGGGCATGTTCGTGAACGTGAAGGTGCAGCTTGAAGGCGGCCAAATGCGAGTCACCGTGCCCGTGACCGCGCTGGTGTACGCGCCTTATGGCAACTCGCTGTTCGTGGTGGAGGATAAAGCGGATGCGACGGGCAAGCCCGGCAAGGTTGCGCGCCAGCAGTTCGTGAAGACGGGGGAGACGCGCGGAGACTTTGTGTCAGTCTTGGAGGGCCTTTCGGGCAGCGAGACGGTCGTGACCGCTGGAGCTTTCAAGCTCCGCAACGGGTCCCGTATCGTGATCAATAACACGGTGGGGCAGAAGCCTGAGCTCACGCCAACGCCAGTCAACCATTGAAGAGTGGCCATGAAATTCACTGACATCTTTGTCCGCCGGCCCGTTCTTGCGATCGTCGTCAATCTCCTGATTTTGATCGGAGGATTGCAGGCGATACGAAGCCTCAACGTTCGCCAGTACCCGAAGCTGGAAAGTGCCACTGTCACCGTCCGCACCGCGTACATCGGTGCCAACGCGGATCTGGTTCGAGGTTTCATCACAACACCCCTGGAGCGAGCCATCGCCGCTTCAGACGGTATTGATTACATCGAGTCTTCAAGCGCTCAGGGGCTCTCCACGATCAATGTGCGCCTGAAGCTCAACTTCAATGCTGCCTCGGCACTGGCGGATATCAGCGCGCGCGTGAATCAGGTGCGAGCTGATTTACCTCCCGAGGCTGAAGTCCCTGCCATCAATATTGAGCCTTCGGACTCGCGGCTGGCTGCGATGTACCTCAGCTTCGGCTCAAAGATTTTGGCTGAGAATCAGGTCACTGATTATCTGATCCGGATTGTGCAGCCACGCCTCACCGCGATCGAAGGTGTTCAAAAGGCGGACATCCTCGGCGGGAGAGCTTTCGCGATACGCGCCTGGCTCAAGCCTGAGCGCATGGCCGCGCTGAACGTGAGCCCCAGCCAAGTCCGCCAAGCCCTGGCCGCGAACAACTACCTCTCAGCCCTCGGCCAAACCAAAGGTGCGCTCACTCAGCTAAATCTTACGGCGAGTACCGATCTCACAACGCTGGAGGATTTTAAGCGGCTGGTCATTCGCGAGCAGGGCGGCTCTTTGGTGCGCCTGGAAGACGTCGCCGAAGTTGCGCTTGGCGCGGACAACTACGACCAAGAGGTGCGGTTTTCCGGCAAGAAAGCCGTTTTTATGGGGGTTTGGGTGCTCCCCAACGCCAACTCCCTCGATGTCATCAGTCGGGTGCGCCACGAAATTGAGAGCATTCAGAAAGAGCTGCCTTCTGGGATGGAGGCATCGGTTGCGTTTGATTCCACGAAGTACATCAATAGCGCTATCGACGACGTCGTGCGCACGCTGCTCGAAACCGTGCTCATCGTGATCGTGGTGATCTTCTTGTTCTTGGGCTCGCTTCGAACCGTGCTGGTCCCGCTGGTTGCAATCCCGGTGTCGCTCATTGGAGCAGTGCTGTTAATGCAAATGTTCGGGTTCACCGTGAATCTGTTGACGCTGCTCGCAGTCGTGCTGGCCGTGGGTCTGGTCGTTGATGATGCCATCGTTGTGGTGGAGAACGTGGAGCGCCACATGCGAGACGGAAAGTCCGCGTGGGATGCTTCGCTGCTCGGTGCGCGCGAGCTCGTGGGGCCGATCATAGCCATGACGGTGACCTTAGCTGCCGTTTACACACCGATTGGCTTTCAGGGCGGGCTCACTGGTGCCCTGTTTCGGGAGTTTGCATTCACGCTGGCCGGGGCGGTTCTGATCTCCGGAATCGTGGCGCTCACACTCTCGCCGATGATGTCTTCGAGGCTCCTCCGCCCGCATAGCCAAAGCGGCTGGCTTTCACACACGATAGATGCCGGATTTGGCCGAATTCGCAGCATTTATGGCCGCTGGCTGGCCGCCACACTTCGGACTCGGCGCCTCGTTTACGGTGGCTGGATCTTCCTGTCGCTCTTGGTGGTGCCCCTCTACCTGTTCTCGCCACAGGAGCTGGCACCGAACGAAGATCAGGGGGTGGTGTTTGGGGCGATCGATGTGCCACCCAATGCCAGCCTCGAACAACTCCTGCCCTACACCGACGAAATTCAGAAAACCTTCGCGTCCACACCAGAATTTGATCACAGCTTTCAGATCACTTTTCCGTCCGGCGGGTTTGGCGGAATGATCGTGAAGCCTTGGGATGAACGCAAGCGCGACATCTTCCAGATCCAAGGCGAGATTTTTGGGAAGCTCTCCACGGTGGCAGGCCTGCGCGCACCCGCATTCCTGCCCGCTCCCCTCCCCAGCCCGGGCCAATTTCCTGTAGAGTTCGTGATCGCCTCAACGGCCAACCACGAGGAAATCGTGAAATACGCAGAGCAGCTCGCCGGCGAAGCCATGAAGAGCGGCCTGTTTGCGTTTCCCCCGATCCTTGATGTGCGCATCGATCAAGCTAAGGCTGAGGTCGTGCTCGATCGCGACAAGCTCGCCTCGATGGGGCTTTCGATGCAGCAAGTGGGCGGTGATCTTTCAGCGATGCTGAGCGGCAATTTCGTCAATCGCTTCAACATCGAAGGCCGCAGCTATAAGGTGATCCCGCAGATCGAGCGAGCCAGTCGCCTGAGTGTCGATCAGCTGAGCAATATCAATATTCAGGGCCCCGGTGGCCAGCTGATCCCCCTTGGCTCGGTGGCAACGTTCAAATCCGGAGTCGAGCCGCGCACCTTGAATCGCTTCCAGCAGCTCAATGCCGTCAAAATTTCGGGCCTGGCGCCACGCGGGCTGAATGACGGTTTGAAGCTGCTCGAGGACAAGGCCGCGAGCATTTTGCCTCCGGGATATCACGTTGATTACACGGGTGAGTCGCGGCAGCTGAGGCAAGAAGGCGGAAAGTTCCTGCCCGCCATGGGCCTCGCACTCCTCTTAATATTTCTAGTGCTGGCCGCGCAGTTTAACTCGTTTCGAGATCCACTCGTGGTGCTGTTGGGATCGGTGCCGCTCGCGATGTTTGGCGCGCTCATCTTTACGTTCTTGAAGTTTTCCGGGCCGCCTGGGCTCGATTTCAAGCTCACTTCCGGCTGGACCACCACTCTGAACATCTACTCACAGGTGGGATTAGTCACGCTCGTGGGTCTGGTATCTAAGAATGCGATTCTGATCGTTGAGTTTGCCAATTCCCAACAGCAGCTCGGATTGAGCAAGCTGGAGGCCGTTCAGCTCGCAGCGGAGACACGCCTGCGCCCGATTCTCATGACCACTGTAGCCACCGTCTGCGGCCATTTCCCGCTAACTTTGGTGACCGGAGCCGGCGCTGTCGCTAGAAATTCTATCGGTGTCGTGCTGGTGGGCGGCATGACCATCGGGACGTTGTTCACCTTGTTCGTGGTGCCCAGCATCTACGTGTTACTCGCCAAAGACCACAGTAAGGAATCCAACCGACTGCCCACTCCCGCGCAGCCTTTGGACAACAGCCCGAGCCACCGAGAAGAATTGGCACAGCCAGAGCTGACACGCGAACCGGCAATTGCGTAGACCGGGGACGCATTCTCTGAACCTTTACGTGACCGCCGCGGCAGGTCAGACTGGTTCGGTGCTGCTCGGCTTGTCTCTCTCCTACTCCGGCGGTTACTCCGAAGGGGTCATGCGCGGCATCGCGAACTTCGCTCAAAGGAGGCCTGAGTGGACATTCGAGCTTCAGCCCCCCAATTCCGAAGGTATTTCAAAGCTGCTCAGCGCAGGTGCAGCGGGGTTGATAGTTAACGGCTTGACGGAGGCACTCGATCCTGCGCTCGCAAGGGTTGCGCTCCCCATCGTCAACGTCGGATCTCCGCTTTCCAATCACCGGATCAGCACCGTCACCAATGACCAAGAGGCCATCGGTGAACTGGCAGCGGCGCATTTCCTGCTGCGCGGCTACCGCGCTTTTGGTTATTGCACGCAAACGGGCGGAGAGCTCGACGGGCGGCTAGTGGGCTTCCAAAAGGGGCTGAAAAAGCGCGGCGCCGACTGCCAAGTCTTTGATGTCCGAGATGCGCTAAGGCATCCCGAACGGTACCCAGAGCGGCGCTTACCCGCCTGGCTAGTGAGGCAACCCAAGCCGCTTGCGTTGTTTTGCATGGCGGATTTCCAGGCGCGCGAGTTGTCGCAGGAGTGCGCGGCACTTGGGCTCAAAGTTCCCGCAGAGGTTGCAATTCTGGGTGTCGACAACGACATCAGTTGCATCTTGGGAACCCCGCAGTTGAGCAGTATCGAGCCATCTTCCCAACGCATCGGTTACGAGGCGGCGCAGCTTTTGGATGAGCTTCTAACCCGCGGGGGAGCGAAACGCGGGATCCGAGTGCCGCCAGCCCGTGTCGTGATTCGCACGTCCACAGATCCGATTGTTGGGACGGACGAAATCGCCCGCGGAGTCCTTGAGTACATGCGTCAGCACCTCAGCGATTCGCAAGGAATTGAGCAAGTGTGTGGACGTTTCGGACTGTCAAGGAGGCAGCTTGAGCGCCGCTTCGTGGCAGCCACGGGCTGTACCCCCGGACAGGCATGGGCTGGTTTTCGCCTTGAAGAAGCAAAACGCTTGTTGGTGGAGACGACACTCAGCATGGAGTGCATCGCCAAAAAGAGCGGCTACGGTGACGGCAAGCACTTTGCTTCTAGCTTCAAAAAAGCGACCGGCCTCACGCCGAGCAGATTTCGGGAGCTCATGTCGAACTGGAACACATCTGCCACATCTGAGTAGATAAGCGGATGATAGTAGACTAGAATGAAAGCTGTGTTTGCTAGAACACTATTGCGGCACCGCGTGTTCGCCGCTTGCGGACTCATGCTGGCCTGCAGCGATCCGAGATCGGCGGCCGTCGTGCCAGCGCAAGTGCCGTTGACGCCACCGAGCTGTGCAGGCCTGAGCGATACCTGTGGCGCCAACCAGACCGAGAGCTGCTGCCTCAGCCTGGAAGTTCCTGGGGGTTCCTTTCTTCGTGGTGGGGATCCGAATTTCCCGGCAAAAGTGGGCTATTTTCGCCTGGATAAGTTCGAGGTGAGCGTCGGTCGCTTTCGTAAGTTTTGGCGGTCCTACGACGCTTGGCGAGGTGCTTCGCATCCAATGCCGAGCGAGGGAGCGGAGGGTCGCATTCTCGGGTCGGGGTGGGATCTAGGCTGGGACGCCGACCTGGATCCAACCGCCAATGACTTGGCCAAGAGCCTTAGGTGCCTAGCCACCGAACAGACCTGGACTGAGAGTGAAAATGCAAATGACACCCTGCCCATCAACTGTGTGAATTGGTACGAGGCGTTGGCATTCTGTGTTTGGGATGGCGGCCGATTGCCCACCGAAGCGGAGTGGGAATATGCGGCTGCGGGGGGCAGCGAACAGCGCTCTTATCCTTGGGGCGAGCTCACTCCGGGAAAGAATGCACAGCTTTCCGCCTATGGTCGTTACTTTAACCCAGATCCAACAGCGCCAGAACTGAGCGACATCCCTGCCGTAGGGTCGATTCCCGCGGGGAACGGCAAGTTGGGTCAGGCTGATCTGGCCGGTAGCCTGTGGGAGTGGGTTTTCGACTGGAAGATGCCGTATCAGGTTCCGTGCGTTGACTGTTTCACCAACACCAACGAAATGGGCACCACTTCAGGTAACAAAATGTACCGTTCCGTCCGCGGCGGCAGCTGGAACGGAGAGGGTGCTTTTCTCAAAACCAGCTTCCGAAACGGCTTTTCTCCGGACTATCACTACTCTGATTTCGGGGTTCGCTGTGCTCGGCCCTTTTGAAATCACCACATCGCCGACATGAGCAGATGCACCCTGCCTCCACACTCAATGTGCGATAGCACCATCCAATCACGTGATGGGCAATGTGCCAGTGCTATATTCGGGATCACCGATGACCGTCAGCGGAAGCCCCATCGCATTCACGACGCTCAAGAGCAGGTTGTTCATCGGTGCTCGCTTGGCGTCGATGGTCTGACCGGTGCGCAGCCTGCCCCCCGCCTTGCCGATGATCATGGCCGGCACAGGGTAGAAGTCGTGCCCACCGGTGGCCATTTCAGAGCTGACAAGCACTAGGCTATTGTCCAGCATGCTGCCGCTTCCCTCGGGCGTGTTCTTGAGCATCGTGACCAGATCGCCGATCTGCTGCAAGAACCAACCCTGCACCTTGGCATAGTCAGCGTGGCCTTGCGCGCCACCTTGCGCCCAACCGTGCTCCATGCCGTGATGGTCACCGCCCACCCCCAAAAAGCCGTAGCGCGGAAGGTGGTCTCCCGAAGAGAGCCATTGGTAAGTGACGACACGCGTGAGGTCACAGTTTAACGCTTGGAACGCGAGCTGGTTCATGGCTTTCCCGGTTTCGATCATGTCCGACCCACCGCCGATCGTGGGAGCTTGACAGCTTTTGCCTGCCATTGGTGCGGGGCCTCCTGCTCCTCCGACTCCGCCCACTGGGTTTTTCAGTGATTTTTCAAGCTCGCGCAGAGACGTCAAGTGCTGGTCGAGCTTTGCTTGTTCTTCGGTGCCAGAAATACCCTTGATCGACGTCACTTGGCCAATCAGGAAATCCAATCGGCTCTTACCTCGAGCGTAAGCGTCGAGCTCCGCTTGGCTCGGCATGGCAGGCGCCGGGGTGCCGCTCCCGCTCGTCGCAGGTGCCGTGGCATTCGGGTTGGGTGTTAGCACCGGGAGTGCTTGGGTCCCCCCTACCTCGTCGATATCCTGGGGTGTGGGCGGGGGGGGACTGCCGCCCGCAAACAGGCGCTGAAAGACATAATCAGGCTCGGCAATGGGAGCAATCGCGACGCCATTATTGAACCAGCAGTGCGAATGATCACCGCCCTGTGCAGCGTCCCAAAGGACACCCAACGGCAAGCTGGCAAACTGGGTTGTTTGACCGATCGACTGTGCGACGATCTGATCAATGGAGGTGGCGGTGCCGTAGCTGGTTTGGCTTTGGCCCTTGGCCGAACCATTCCAAAGCGTACGCATTCCCCCACCGTGGCCTTCGAGCTCAAAGTACGTGGAAACCAAGAGCCCCGCCGGATTATCAAGCCCTGTGAACAGGATGGTGTCCGACTGGAGGTGAGCGATCGGCTTCAAGAGACTATCGAAGTTCAGGCCGTTCTTGCCCGTATCGGAGGCTTCAGCTCCGTCGTAGGTAACGCCTCCGGGAATATACGCGAGGATCAGTCGGAGTGGCGTGGCGCTCTGTGCGTCGGCCATAACAGAGCGAAACACGGGCGTTCCGAGGAATGCAGCCGCACCGAGCTGCTTCAGTAATGTTCGACGCTTAAAGATAGCCTTAGACATGGTTTTTTCGGTTCCTTTCGTCTCAAAACAACTGACGCTAGGCTCTCACTGGAAACTGCGATACATGAAGTTGTCCGACTTAGTGATGGCCACCATCAGCTCTCGAATGTCGAGGCCTGCGGCGGCCAGAGGCTCCGTGATGCCAGCCACCGCTGCGCGCTCTCCGTCGCGGTCCATTCGAGCAAATGTCCAGCGGTAGGCCTGCAGTGCCAGGCATTGCTTGGCACTCATGCTCGTCGCGAGCTTCGTCGCGAGTTCAACACCGTTTTTGTATTGACCGTCCATGTCGACGCTTCCACTGATGGAGCCACTGGCGTCGACGAGCTTGCCATTGTCCATGGTGCGGTAGCGTCCAATCCCGTCATAATTCTCGAGCGTAAAGCCGACAGGGTCGATGAGCTGGTGGCAGCCCGAGCAAGCCGGATCGCTCATGTGCTGGGCAGATCGCTCGCGCGCGGTCTTGGTTGCATCCACCATCGGAGCCGCTGGGACGTTAGCTGGTGGAGAAGGTAGCGTCTCGCAAAGTAGCCCCACTCTGACGAATTTGCCCCGGTAGATCGGAAACGACTCATTGGACTTGGAGTGCTCCGAAAGCACGGCTGGCTGAGTGAGAAGGCCGGCACGTTCAGCTGGGTTCAGCTCCGCACGCGCGAAAGCACTGCCCTGTGCGGGTGCTGTAACGCCGAGGATGGGAGCCAGCGCCGAGTCGACAAACGCATACGGCGCGGTCATCAACGTCGCAAAGGTGCCGTCCCCTTGCCAGAGAACCGAATCGAAAAACGCAGCCGTCGATCCTTCCAGAGCCAGCGCGGTATCCGCAGTGAACTCAGGATAGGCGGTGGGGTCCTTGGCTGAGCCAGCCACCTTAGCTATCCCGCTGAAGCGAATGAGGAAGTTGCGGAAGGCATCTTGTGCCGCTGGCAGCTGCATCAAGCGTCGAGCCTGCGCTTCGATCGCTACCTTGTCCTGAAGTGCATTCGTGTCGGCGGCGGTTAATAGTGCTGTATCGGGAGGCGCGGCGGTGAAAAGGAAGGAAAGCGCACTCGCCACCTCATAAGAGGTCAGCGTGCGCATGGCTCCGCCGGCAGGGTTGCCCAGTTCAAAACGATAGACGAACTGCGGAGCTTGCAGCATTGTTTCTGCTACTTGACGCACGCCACCGGCATATCCAGAGCGCGTATGTTCGTCGCTGTAGAGCGCAACGTACGCCGTGATTTCTTCTTGGGTGAGTGGCCTCCGAAACGCGTTCTTTCCGAAGCTCGTGATGAATGCTGTCGCGCACTCGAACTCGGGCATGGGAGCTTGGCACGCTGGCGGCGTAAGATCCTTGGCCGCACGCGCCGCGGCGGCCGCGGCATATTGGCTCGCCAAGGTGGGCGATACGGTGAGGGCACTCGCGAAATTGTCGAAACCGTTGGTCCAAGCGTTCGACTCAAGCGGCTCGGTGGGCGGCGCGGCTAATCCAAAAACCGACTGAACGCTCTTTCGGTACTCCTCGCTCGTCAGCCGGCGCAGGAGAGTGGGCCCCGCGACTGCCCCGATCGGAACGGGAATAACCGCAGGCTCCGTGGTCGGAGCTCCGTTGCCGGGTTGCGTCCCAGGCTTTGCAGCTGGATCCGTTCCGACGCCGGGGGGGGTACCCATGCTGGGGGCACCCACGCCTGAAGGCGCTCGCTTGCTGTCGACCGCGGTTGAACAGCTCAGGGTGAGGGCAACGAGTCCAAGCGCAGTTAATACGGTCCCGGGCGTGGCGCGTCGGAAAATTGCGACATCGGTAGACTTCCAGATCAGCATGGTGTCCTCTCTCCTGTTCGGCGCTGCCGAGCGTCGGTATCGCGACGCTGCAGTTACCCAGACGATGAAAGACACGATAACGTGCGTATCAAAGAGCCACCACCGTGCAGTTGCGCCAGCAAGAAACACGGTTTCTCGATTTACGACATCCTCAAAATTGAACTGCAAAAAATCGGTCGAGCAGCAACGGTATGTGCCGTTGTTGCAAGAAAATGTCGCAAATCAAGAAATGATGATTGGGGTGACGCAATAACGGCGTGGCGACTACCGACTTAGCCCGCTAACCTATGGCCTATAGCAGGACTAACCGAGGTCGCTCGTAGCCTGCGGCTCGGAGATTGTACTCGAATGAAACACGTTTTGTGCCGGGCGCTTGCCCTCCTGCTCCTTTCGGCGTGCTCCACGGAAGTCGCGAACACTGGCGGCAAGGCTCGGCAAACCCCGGTTGGAACGGGCCCCAATAGCACCGGTACGGGTATTGACCCAACTACCGGTCTGCCGCTGCCAGTAGCCAGCACCACCGATACGTCGCCGATCGCAACCGGCCCCCGTCCTGGTGAGCCCGGACCCACGGCGCTCCGTCGTCTCACCAACGATGAGTACCGCAACACGGTTCAAGACCTGCTGAGCCTCCCAATGGCGCCCTCTGACGCACTGCAACCTGAAACCCGAAGCCTAGGCTACGACAACTTCTCAGCTGTTCTCACGGTCTCGGGCACGCTGGCTGGTCAGTACGAGAGCCTGGCGACCAAGCTTGCTGATCAGGCGGATGTTGCGAGCCTCGCTCCCTGTGCCACGCCGAACGACGACACGGCCTGCGCGCTTGGGTTCATCCAAAGTTTCGGCAAGCGTGCGTTGAGGCGTCCGCTCACGAGCGCCGAAGAGCAACAGTATTCGAATATCTACCAACAGGGCCGCACGGGAGGTTCGTACGAAGAAGGGATCCGTCGCTTGCTTCAGACGTTTCTTGCTTCGCCCAAGCTCGTGTACCGTCCGGAGCTCGGGACTGCTCTGGCCACTGGCGGGACTCAGCGATCCCTCACGCCTTATGAGGTGGCTTCAGCGCTTTCGTACCTGTTTACCGGCTCGACTCCAGACGCAGAGCTCCTGGCAGCGGCGGATGCGCAGACACTCAGCACACCTGCCGCGGTCGAAGCGCAGGCACGGCGGCTTCTCGCATCACCCCGAGCAAAAGCTGTGTTTCGGAAGTTCATTTCCGAATGGTTTGGGTTGGGGAAGATGAGTGAGCTCAGCAAAGACGCAACGGTGTATCCAGAGTTCACGCCCGAGTTGCGCGCTTCGATGATGGCCGAGACGGATCGCTTCATCGACGCCACCGTTTGGGAGCGCGCCGGATCGATTGCGAAGCTCGTGAGCGCGCCGTCGAGCTTCGTGGATAGCCGACTTTCGGCGCTCTACGGCGTTCCGAATCCAGGTTCCGATCAGTTGATGTCGGTGGAACTCAATCCCCTCGAGCGCGCCGGGCTTCTCACCTCGGCGGCCGTGCTCGCCGTACATTCCAAGGCAGGAGACTCCTTTCCGATCGCGCGCGGTAAGTTCTTGCGCACGGGCATGCTATGCCAGCCGCTGCCCGATCCGCCCAAAGGGGTCGTGATTGTGGTGCCTCCTCCCGATCCGAAGCTCACGACGCGCGAACGCTTCGCTCAGCATTCGTCGAGTCCGGCCTGTGCAAGCTGCCACGCGCTCATCGATCCTCTGGGATTTGGCATGGAAAACTACGACGCCATCGGGCGTTATCGCAGCATGGAGAACGGCAAGCCCGTAGATGCCACCGGAATGCTCACCGGCACTCCGGATGCCGATGGCCCGTTTCAAGGTGGCGTGGAGCTGGCGGCAAAGCTTTCGTCGAGCCGGGTGCTCGCGGAGTGTGCTGGCGTACAAGCAACCCGTTTCGCTTTCGGCAGAGGTGAAACCGATGCTGATCGCACGCTTGTAGCCAGCCTTGCCGCTGGACTCGGTGGCGCTAATCTGGATATTCGCGAGCTCCTGATTGCTCTCACCAAGACCGAGAATTTCTTCGTCCGAACCGCTCAGCCTTGAGGATTGGAATCATGGAAAAACACGCCATCCGCCGTCGGTCTTTGCTCGCACGCTTGGGGGCCGCCGCCTTTCTCGCAGCTCCCGTCTTCCGCGATGTGATAGCCGAGGCGCAAAGCGCCCTGCCCAAGCGGCTCGTGATCCTGCACTTCCCTGGCGGCGTTCGCTACGTGAGTGGTACGTATGCCGGTGAGTTTGGACTCAAGCCGAGTGACCACAACTTCAATTTTAGTAAGGTCTTATCTCCGCTCCTGTCGCTTCGCTCAGACATAGTGCTTCTGGAACAGATCGGAGATGTCACGCGCCCGGGTAACACCGAGGGCCACACCACCTCCACGCTGCTCACTTCGGACTCACGGATGGCCGATGAAGACACTGTCGCGGTGCCCCCGGGAACCAACTCGATCGATCAAGTGATCGCTAATGCCATCGGTCAATCAACGCGCTTCGGATCCCTGCAGCTCGGCGTGCACACAGCCGGCGAGGAGGCGGAGCTTACCCACGCACGCATTGTCTTTGCGAATGGCACTCGGGTAGCCCCGGTCAACGACCCTCAGGTCGTGTTCACGCGCCTGTTTGGCGGGGCGCCGCCGGCACCCACCGGAACCTCCACGGGGGGACCCGCCGCCGATCAAGCGGCTCAGACTCTCGCACGGCTCAACGCTCAGAAGCGCAGCATCCTGGACCTTCGCACGGCCGAACTCGTGGAGATCCGGGCGCTCGTGGGAACCCAAGAGTTCGGTAAGCTCGACGAGCATCTGACGGCCATTCGCGAGCTCGAAAACGGGATCCCAATAGCTGGGGTGCCGGGCGGCACTACGGGCACCGGCTCGGTCGCTCCAAGCCCTGGTACGTCGTGCGGTGCGCCTACCGTGGACCCGAACACCGATCTGCCAACCCAAGTGGCCAGCATGAACGAGCTCGCCTACCAGGCGCTGAACTGCGATCTCACGCGCGTCGTCACGGTGCAATGGTTGAGCTCCGGCAACGACATGACGTTTCCGTTTTTGGGCGTGAATCGCAGTCACCATGGCATGCAACACGACTACGGCGACGATTTCGATGTCGTTCAGACCTGGTTCATGTCGCAGGCCGCCGCGTTCATCCAGCGCCTCAAGAATACCCCGGAGGGCAGCGGCAGCATGTTGGACAACAGCGCAGTCTTCGTGGTCACCGAACAGTCGCAAAGTCATTGCTCCACTCCCACGATCGGTTTCATCGCCGGTCAGGCTGGCGGAAGCATCCGTACCGGTGGAACGTTGCTGGGCAACCAATCCTCGCTCGCGGACTTCCACATTGGGCTAGCGCGCGCGTTCGGGGTGAATCTGAGCACGTTTGGTGAACCACAGTGGGTGAACTCCCCGTTGTCGCTCGGGTAGCAGGCGCGCTTCCGAGGGTTGTCGCAAATCAAGCAAAAATGATTTCGGTTGACGCGAGAACGCCGTGGCGACCCCTGATTTAGGCGGCTAACTTAAGCCATATCGCAGGGCTGACCGAGGTCACTCGCATGCCTGTGGCGCCTCTCGTGAGAGCGAGAGGTGGCCGGATCTGATTGGGCCAGCTGGAGGCTATAATCGAATGAAACACGTATTGTGCGGGGCGCTTGCCCTACTGTTCCTTTCAGGGTGCTCCAATGAAATCGCGAACAATAGCGGCAAGGCTCGTCAAACGCCTGTTGGAACGAGCCCCAGTATCGCCGGTACGAGTGCTGACCCCACCACCGGTCTGCCTGTGCCAGTGGCAAGCACCAGCGACACAGCGCCGATCGCCACGGACGCCCCGCCGGTAGTGATCGCCGCGGGGGAGCCCGGACCGACGGCTTTGCGTCGACTTACCAACGACGAATATCGAAATTCCGTCAAGGACCTGCTGTTGCTAGCTGCCGCTCCCACTGACCCACTGCTCCCAGATTCGCTCCAGTTCGGTTACGAGAACTTCGCCAGCGTCCACACCGTTCCTCCTGTCCTAGCGTCTCAGTACGCCACCGCGGCGGCCCGGGTGGCTCTGGAGGCCAACATCGCAGCGCTGGCGCCGTGCGCCACTCCAGCCTCTCACGGCGACTGCGCGACCACGTTCATTAACGACTTTGGTAAGCGCGTCCAGCGGCGCCCACTCGCCAGCAGCGAAACCACGGCATACCGCGCCGTCTACGACGTGGCGCGCGCGACCGGTACCTATGAAGAAGGCGTGCGACTCGTCCTCGAAACCATGCTGCAGTCGCCGTTCTTCTTGTATCGCACCGAGTACGGTGACGCTGGCGCAAAACGCACCTTAAGCTCCTACGAAGTGGCCTCCGAGCTTTCGTACTTCTTGCTCGGTTCGACACCTGACGCCGAGCTTCTCCGGGCGGCCGACTCCAACAGCCTGGGCAGCGCCACCGAAATCGAAGCCCAAGCGCGACGCTTGCTCGCGCTCCCGAGCGCTCAGGCGAGCGTGCGGAAGTTTCTCGCACAATGGTTTGGCACAACGGGAGTCGCAAGCCTCAAGAAAGACATGACAGCGTTCCCGACGTTCGACGGTGCGAAGAGCGCCATGCTCGGTTCGGCCAACATGCTTCTCGATACCGTCGTATGGCAGGGCGAGGGAACGTTACGCGGGTTGCTTTTAGCGCCGTACACCTTTGCCAATACTGCGCTGGCTCCCATCTATGGGATCCCCGACCCCGGCCAAGGGGACGCGTTGGTGAAGGTGACTGTCAATCCCGCTGAACGTGCCGGCATTCTGAGCACTCCCGCTCTCCTTTCTGTCGTGGCGCACCCGAGCGATTCAGGGCCGATTGCTCGCGGCAAATATATCCGCACCCGCATGTTCTGTCAGGCGCTGCCGCCACCTCCACCGAACGTTGTGATCACGGTGCCAGCAGCTGACCCAACTCTCACAACCCGAGAACGCTTTGCTCGACACACCAGCGACCCAGCGTGTGCAGGCTGCCACTCGTTGATCGATCCGGTGGGCTTTGGGTTAGAGAACTACGACGCCATTGGCGCCTTTCGCACCAGCGAAAATGGCCATCCGGTGGACTCGCAGGGTGCGCTTTCAGGGACGGACGTCGATGGCCCCTTTTCGGGAGGAACGGAGCTTGCCAACAAGCTTGCGGCAAGCGCCACCATGCGCCAGTGCGCTGTCTTGAATGCAGCCCGCTGGGCCTTTGGTCGGTCGGAGATTGAAACCGATAGGCTGGTGGCGACGACTCTCGAAAAGCAACTCGGGTCGACGGGAATGGACGTGCGAGAGCTCTTGGTTGCACTCGCCAAGACCGACAGCTTCCGCGAGAGAACTCTGCAACCTTGAATGAGTCGATCAGAACTTGCATTGAGGAATCTTTCTATGTCTAAAGCACTCATCAAGCGTCGCTCATTCATCGCCAGTCTTGGCGCTGCAGGTTTTCTCGCAACCCCTGTATTTCGGGCCAGTTTGGCGGAGGCCCAGGCCGCGCCCGTGCGACTGATCATTGTCTATTTCCCCAATGGATCAGGCACTCAAGACAACTTCACGTTCGGAAAGCTGCTTTCTCCGCTGGCGCCTTTCAGATCGGACATCACTCTGATCGATGGAATGCCCGACTTGTTGCTCGGGTTCGGTTTGGGCCATGGAGGCCCGCAAACAATGTTGACTGGCAACGGTGGAGGCAGCGTCGAAGACAGGGTGCCACCGGCAGGCATCGTATCCGTCGATCAGCTCATAGCCCAGTCTATCGGAAATCGGACACGCTTTGCTTCGCTCCAGTTCGGCATCAACACTGACCAAATCAGTCCCGGCGCCGATTTTGAGCGAGGTCGGATTGTGTATTCGAACGGTTTGCTAGTGCCGCCGGTCTACGACCCACAGACGATGTTCACTCTTTTGTTCGCTGGAGGAGCGCCGAGCCCAGCCCCAACCACTTCGACTGACGTCGCCAAACTGCAAGCGCTGGCGGCGCGGCGCCAGAGTGTGCTCGATACACTCAAGGCTCAGGTGGTGAGCCTCCAGGGGATCGTTGGTTCCCTGGAAAAGCAGCGTCTCGACGAACACTTAACGGCACTACGCGAGTTGGAGAAAGGGATCATGGCTCCATCGGGCGCAGCTCAGCCGGGCGCTGTCGCGATCGCGCCAGGTACCTCTTGCGGCGCCCCCACGCTCGGGAATGCGACAGATGATCCTGCAGTCGGGGCCGCGATGAACGAGCTCCTCTATCAGGCAGTGAACTGCGACTTAACGAGGATAGCCACCCAGCAATGGTACAACGACGGGCAACAGGTTGTCTTCACTTGGACAGGGGTCAACAAAGGACAGCACGGGCTGGCACACGAAGGCGGCCCTGATTTCGACAAGGTGCAGACGTGGCTCATGTCTCAAGTGGCTGTCCTTGTGAAGCGGCTCAAGGAAACGCCCGAAGGCGGCGGAAGCATGCTCGACAACACGCTGATGCTGGTAATGAGCGACATGGGCAACGGTTCCGCTCACCAGTGCGATTTTATTCCAGCTTTTATCGCTGGCAAAGCCGGCGGAGCGTTCCGCACAGGCAGGACCTACCAGGCCAACGGCAGCACCCGCAACAACCTCCTGCTCAGCGTTGCCCGCGGCATGGGCGTTAACTTGCCATACATTAGCGATCCCCGCTTCACGTCGCCGTTTGATTTTTCCTAAGGTTTACCGGGCTTCGTCAATGCGGTGAAACACCGAAGTTAGCAAAGAGCCGACGAAAAGGAACTCACGATATGCTCAAAGCCGTTCTCAAACGCAGAAGCCTTCTAACGCAACTCGGAGCGGCCGCCTTCTTGGCCACGCCCGTCTTCCGCTCCGTGATCGCCGAAGCCCAGACCGCCTTTCCGCTGCGATTGATTCTCTTGAATCTGCCCGGAGGTATTCCCTTTAAGGGTGGCGCACCCGACGGAGACAGTCTCGACACCTATTTCGACGGTCTCTACAAGCCGTGGGCGGCGCTTGAGTCGGACATGATCATTTTCGACAAGATCAACAACAAAGCTGGGGACAAAGTGGCGAGCTACTTTGAGCTTGAGGGCCATGGCGGCGGCTGCCGTTCAATTTTTGGCGGAGCAGTCAATGATCAAGGGTGCGGCGGACCGACCGCGTGCGGCGTGGAAGACAACGCGTATCGTTACGGCACAGCGACCACGATCGATCAGCAATTGGCGATGGCCATCGGGCAGAAGACCAGGTTTCCGGCTCTCCATTTTGGCTCCCTATGGAATAAGGGGCAGGGTGGAGACCACTCCGAATGCTTTTACAACAACGGCCAAGCGGTTCGTCCGATGGACGAGCCTGTCACCGCGTTCGCCCGCGTGTTCGGCGCAGGACTACCCACCGCACGCTCAACGCCGGCCGCGACTGTAGCCGCGCCCGATCCGGCGCTCGTGAATCTCTACCAGCGCAAGAAAAGCAGACTGGATCTCTTGTATGCAGAGATCGCGGACGTTAAGGCGATAGCTGGTAGCGATGAGCAGACTAAGCTCGATCAGCACCTGAGCGCGCTGCGCGAACTCGAAAAATCTCTCGTCAATCCGGTCGGAGGCAGCGCAGGTTCGGGTATGCCCGGCGCCGGTTGCGCACTCCCCGCCATGCCGATGGACGTACCTCCGCCAACGGGCACGTCGCAACAAGGGACGGGTCCGGTGGACTACCCCAACTACGACATTCGAGCCTACAGCAGCGCGTTTAATGACATCGCCTACCAGGCCCTGAATTGCGACCTCACGCGCGTTGTGGCGATGCAATGGCTCTCATCCGGCGATCAATTCCCACGCTTCGAGTTCTTGGGTTGTAAAGGCGATCATCACGGGATGGAGCACAGCGCTAACGGTGGCGAGTACATCAAGGCGCAAACCTGGATCTTCGAGCAGATGGTGGCGTTTGTCAGCAAGCTCAAGGCAACCCCCGAGGGCAACGGCAGCATGCTTGACAACTCGATTGTTTATCTTGCCTCCGAGATGGGCAATGGGACTCATGTGCTCTCTCCGGCTCTTTCGACCATCATCGGGAAAGCGGGAGGTGCCTTCAGAACAGGCCGTCGTGTGGACGTTCAAGGCCGCAACATCAATGACGTCCTCCTCACCATAGTAAATACCATGGGCCTCAATGCCACGACAGTCGGCGACCCTGAATTCAATACGGGGGCGATCAGCCTGAGTTAGCTGAGCGACCTAAAGGCCACTCATTTCACGGAGATCGTCCGCAGGCTCACCATGATGAGCTTGCTCGTCTCCGGCACCCTGGCCCAAACGCTCACTTCGTAGATCCCTGGACGCCGTTGGTCGTTCAGTGGCACGTCGATGGCGAAGTGCTTTCCGTTGACCTTAACGGGGATTGGCGTGACGAATCCCTCTGGGAAGTACGTCACGTAGGGCGCAGGTACTGGGTAACTGTGCGTTTGGTTCAGCTGGGCGGCATTCTGGGCTTGCGGAGTATCGATGCGTGCGAGTCCGATGCCAGCAAACACGGCCGGAGGCGTGATGTTGCCGGCGACGCGAATTGACTTGCCCAGGCGGGCCGAAACCGGGAGCGGCGTGTAGTCACCGTAGTGGTCGACGAACTCTTGGGCGACGCACAGCAACGGGACCCCAGCAGGCTTCGCAATTCCGATCCCCACGTGGGTGTGCCAAGGCGTGAGAATATTGCGCCGGTGTCCGTCGTTCGGTGGCTTTTCCCCTATAAAGAGAGCTTCGATGCTCTCCAGATTCTCAGCGGAAAACGGCCCATTGGCGTCGAGTTTGCGATCTTTACCGTCGACGATGCAAGCCACGTTCTCCTGCACCATCCCCGTCCCTCCGGCGTTCGTGTAGCGCAGCTCGGGGACTGAGCCGTCCGTCCCGATGTGTGCGGTGTAGCCATGGGTAGCCATGTCGACTGCGTGTTCTTGTCCGGCTTTTTCCGCGGCGGCATCTCTGGCGACGGGTTCCAATCCCTCCGCTTCGCGATCACGATTGATGAGACGCAAGAGGTAGCCTCTCGCGTCGTCGAGCGACATCGGACTCTGCGGCCGTGTGATCGCTTCCGGTTTTCGCTTCCCCGATTCACTCGTGATCATCACCCCATTCTTGGGAACGCACCCTGCCAGAAGAAAGGAGCCGAGCACCGCACTCACGAGCTTCACGAGTGGCCCCGGGATCTCTGTCGTTTTTGGGCGGTTTAACGCTGATTTCGTGCTTGCCATTCAGCTTCCCATACCTCTTATTGGGCGCCAGATCGAGACGCATGTCGGTTGATGTGTGTGATGTCTGCAAGGATTCCAATTAGGTTTGCAGGCGGCGCCGGACTATGCTGCCCCGCTCTGGAGGTCATCATGCGACGAAGTGCTCAATTCGTAATTGCGGTCATTGCTCTCGGTACGGTCAGCTGCAAGTCGGAGGTCACACCACAAGGCGACGCCGTCGCGACGGGCGAGGCCAATGCCGCACCTGCCGACACGCAGGCGAAACTTGCCGAGGGTGCGGTGAAAGGACAAGCGGCTGCCAGGGCAGCGGTTCAAGCGCGGATTGGTGGCACCGTGATCCCCACGGGTGACTTCAACGTGGAGGTGCTCGCGTTCACAAGCGGACGCGTCGAAGCGATTGTCATGGATGCCAAGGGTGAGCTCGTGGCTGAGCCCGCAAAGCTTGGGCTCGTCGCAAGTCTGGCCGCCAAAGGCAACGGCCAAGCCAAAGTCGAGCTAGCTTGGAACGCTCTCGCGGCGCGCTTCACGGGTCGTGTCGGGGCGGGAGTGACGCTCGTACCAGGGCCGATCGAGGTTAACCTCAAGGCGGAGGGCAAGGTAGAGGTCGGCAAGCTCGCAGCGTTCAACCTAGCGGTCGAAGCGAGCCACGGCGGTCAGATCGTCATGGCGGGGGATTATTCAGTCGAACTCGTCAACGCCGGAGGGTTCGTTGCGGCGTACGTGTTCGACGCTTCGGGCAAGGCGCACGCCGCTGGCGATTTGGCTCTGGAGCTGGATGCGGGTGGCGCCTCGAAGCTCAAGTTCGAATGGGATGCGCCAAGCTTGAGTTACAGGGCAAAGGTTTCAGGCGACCTGGATCTCAATGCGAAGCCGATTGTGCTGAGCGTGTCCGCCGGCGGAAAAATCGCGTTGGGAGGGCTCGCCGCATTTCGCACGGACGCCAAGGCAGCGCTCGCTGCTGAAGCCAAGCTGGCCGCCGACGCAAAACTCGGTGCCGTCGCCAAAGCGGATCTGAAAGTCAAAGTGCCGGACGTCTCCGCACAGGTTAACGCCACGAAGGCTGCGGTTGCCAAAGCGACGGCCAGCATCCGCGCACCCAGTGTCAACGTGGACATCAATAAGACCGTCGGCACGAGCCCGGGCGGTAGCGCTACCGCCAAGGCCAAAGCAGGATTCAGCCTGGGAACTAAGTGATAGCTAGGCCGGGCTCTTGGGAGCGGTTTCGTGATTGGGATTTGCACCTATTCTTTGACACGGCGGGCTTCCGCAATCGTCGACTCAATGTAGGGAATGGCGGCCAGATCCTTGGGGCGACCAGCGCGGGTTTTTATGGCCAAAAGTTCCTCCAATTTTAGCACACGGATCTGGCGCCCATCGAACTCCATGGAAAGGCTCGCGTCCACCAAGTCATCATAGGTTCTCGCACCGTCGATCGTACCCAAACAATCAAAATCCCCGAAACGCGTTTCAAGCAGGATATGGCCCGGCCCTATCAGATGCGTGGCGTTAGGCCGCAAGCGACGTCTATCGTGCCGCGCGACGGCGTTTGGGGACCCCTTGGAAACGCCCGATGCCATCCCGCGACAATCGACTCGACCCCGGCATCCGCAAGGCGAATCAGGATCTCATGATACTTGGGTTCGGATGCCACGGCGTAGCTTCATGTCGTTGGCATTTCGAGCGAAGCCACTCGCCATCATTGAAGTCGCTGCGAGCGCGGGCCTGTGCTGAACGTCTGAAAGCTGCGCTCGACGTGGCACAGGCACCTCAGGTCAGATCGCCGGCGTGCAGTCGGTACGCTGAGGGGGCGGCGCCGAACCGTTGTCGAAAAGCACGGCTGAAATGAAAGGGATCCAAAAAGCCGCAGCTTGCACCTACCGCAGCGACGCTGTCAGCGGTGGCGAGAAGACGGTCGCGGGCTGCGAGGAGGCGACCTTCCCGGACCCAAGCCATGGGCGGGGATCCGAGATGATGCTGGAAGCGTGCATGCAGTCGACTCGGTGACACGCCAACCTGGCGCGCGAGATCGGCAATCGAGATGGGCGTAGCCAAGTGTAGATCCACCCAAGCACTCAAAGGCGCAAGCTCAGCGGCATGGGCCAAAAGGGGCTGAGCGAGCCCAGTAGGCTGACCAGCGTCGGCAAGGATGCGCAGGGTAGTGAGGGCCGCCTCGACGCGCGTGGCTGCACCGAGCACGGAGGCACGGTCGCTCGCTCACATGTCGTTGAATTGAATCTTAGCGAGAAGTGGGCTGGATTCCATGGATAGAACCACCAAACAACATGTCGTAAAATCCTGCCGACTTTGTCGAGAGCTGCGCTCCGGGGGGTTGTCTTAGGTCCATTCTGCGCTGGCGGCAGCGCTGGTCAGGACCCAGTAGGCCCTTGAACCCGAGCGCCCCTTGGGCCAAACTAGTCAGGATGACTAGTTCCAAGAAGTCGATTCTCCCAAAGAACTCTCCATCCGAGCCGCGCCCGTGGATTTTGCAGGACGCCAAAGCGCGCTTCAGCGAGTTGGTGCGCGCCGTGAAGCTGGAAGGTCCACAACTGGTGACCGTGAGGGGGAAGGATGAAGTCGTGGTGATCGCGGTGGAGGAGTTCCGACGGCTCAAGGGGAACCGTACTGGTCAGGATCTCGTCGAAGCGATGCGCGCCGCGCCAAGCGGCATCCGTCTGGCCAAGCCGATCCGTTCTCCTGTCCGGGACGTTGATCTGTGACGCATTGGCTACTCGACACGAATGTCCTCTCCGAGCTCCGTCGACCCAAACCCCACTTGGCGGTTGTCCAATTCATCGGGAGGCTCCCGCTTGAAGCGCTCTACATCAGCAGCGTTACGTTGGCTGAAATTCGTTTCGGAATTGAAAGCATTGCACAGATGAGTCGGCGCATTGAACTCACCGAGTGGCTCACGAATCGGGTGCGCCCCATGTTCGAGGAGCGAGTGCTTCCAGTCAGCGAGGACGTGATGTTCAAATGGCGACTTCTGGTTGAACGGGGCAGAAAGGCTCGGATCACTTTTTCACAACCAGATCTCATCATCGCCGCTACAGCCCTGCACCATGGCCTAACGGTCATTTCGAGGGACACGCGCGACTACGAAAGAGCTGGCGTGCCAGTGCTGAACCCGTGGTCTCGATGAAGCTGGGCTACACGCGGGTCTTTGTATGCTAGTAACCGTGCCTGACGGAGTTAACGCCCATAACCGCAGATGATGGGGGTCGGACCGCGCGATTATCGACGAACCTTTGGCGGAGCTGCAGCTAATGATTTGAAGCGCATCAGCCGCCGCGGAAGCGACGGAGCGCTTCGTCGCGGTATCGCCCAGGCGATTGCCCCATGCGTTGGGTGAAGGCGCGCGTGAAATGTCTTGACGCTCTACATCCGTTCGTGGATCAAGCCGCAGACTGACCATCGCCGCAGCTTTCCCACGGAGATGATTCCAACGGCTTCCGCCGTCAGAGTCCGGTGGAATTGCCGGATGGGACCTCCACTATCATCCCCGCCCCCGGTGCGACGTCCTTCTACGATCAGCCGCCAGCGGGTCCCATCGCGTACTGAGGATCGATCATCAGTCGATTGAGTCAAGAAACGCGCTATGCCAGCGAGACCGCCGAGCCGCCCACATCATCGCCAACTCTCGGCTGATCGATGCCGAACGCGTTGAGGATGCCACGCAGCAAGAGATTGTGCGGGCTGCCGTTGCCAGCGATTGTGCGCCCAGGCGTGACCTTGCCACCAGCTCGACCGAAGGTGAAGAACGGGATGTTCGTTTCAATGTGGTTCGCCGAATCCCAAAAGTCCGTAAAAAAGAAAACCAGTGTATTATCCAACATGGTACCGCTACCTTCAGGCGTTGACTTGAGGCGACTCAAGAACTTCGCCACTTCCCCGGCGAAGAAGCTCTGTACTTTGTCCAGATCGGCATTCCCAGCGGGAGTACCCTGGGCGTGCTCAATCTCGTGATGAATCTTGTTGACGCCCAGCCATCCATACTGTGGGAGCGAATTCGCCGATGTCAGGATCTGCATGTACGCGACGCGCGTAAGGTCACAAGTTAGCGCCTGATAGAGTAGCTCAAATTGTTGAGCTGCGACCTGCGGAATGTCAGCCTCAGCTCCCTTTGACACAACTGGGGTAAGTGTTGGTGCTGCACATCCCGCTCCCGGTGAAACCACCCCGCCGCCACCCCCCATACCGATCGTGGGCAGTCCGACGACTTGCTTTTCCAATTCACGTAGCGATGTGAGATGCTGATCGAGCTTAGCTTGCTCACCCACTCCGGCAACCACCTGGAGGGCCGCAACCTCCGCTTTCAGGCGGTCTAACATGCTCTTCCCATCGACGCCCAGAGCGCTGACAGGAGCAGACGGCGGTGTTCCGCTTGCGCTTGCGCTTGGCATCGGCACACCATTGCCGAACAGTCGTGTGAACATTTCGGCGGGGCTATCCGTGGGAGGTTGAGGAACGCCCTGTATGAAGCTCAGTCGGCTTTGCTGGAGCGTCTCGCCTCCCGTTTCGGACAAGATCCCAAACTGCAGGGATGTGAACTTGAGATGAGAACTTATCTGTGCGGCGATCGTTTGGTCGATGCTGTCAGACTTAGCCCAGATCCCCACCCCGTCGTCGGGAGGCATGTAACTGCTGTCACCTGTGAGTAAGGTTCGCGCCTCGTTTTCATGAAATAGGTTGCTATTGAACTTGATGGACGCTTGATTGTCGAAGGGCAAAAAAATGGAATCCGCCTGAAAGGGAGCCATCGAGGAGAGGACCCCGGAGAAACTGAAGTTCCCAACGGACGCGCTGCCCGGTAAGTAAATGGGAACAAACCTCACTGGAAATGGACTCGCTTGAGCCTCAGCCAAGGTTTCCCGAAATACCGGAGCCGCCAAGAAACTTGCCGAACCGAGGCCAAGCAGGACCTCTCGACGCCTTAGGATACTTCTGGAAGCCATGACATTTCATCCTCTCGAAAGAAACAACCAAATCTAGAACTAAAGAGACGGGACGGTTTTGAGTTAAAGCCGCCGGCGAGCCCTAACCCAAAGGAACGACTCATCGATCTGATCGAAGTGCGAATTCGCTTCTTTGCACCAAACCTACAAGCAGCTCTCGCACATCGGAACTGTTGGTGGCAAGACGTGCTGAAAGCGCTTGGATGATAGCCTGGTCGCGGAGCACTCCAGGATCCATTGCAGGGGCGGTGGCTGTCGCGCGCCCAAGTGCCCAACGGACGGATTCGCGTGCTACGCAATCTTTCAAGATTTGACTCGGCGCGATGCGTTTGACAAACTCGCCTGCATTGGCAAACGGCCCATCTACCTCGGGTGAGATCGCCTTGATCTCGCCGCTCGCATCAATCGGTTTTCCGTTTTCTGTAGTGCGGTAGTGGCCGGTGGCGTCGTAGTTTTCAAAGCCAAATCCAAGCGGCTCGATCAAGCTATGACAGCCCGCACAGGCAGCCCCTGCCTGCTGATGGGCAAGATACCGCTCGCGCGTCGTCAAATTGGGATCCAACGCCACCTGAGTCACTTTGAGATCCGCTGGTGGCGGCGGCACGTTCCCGCACAGCACATGAGTTCTGAGGGCTTTGCCGCGTCGGATCGGAAAAGAATCAATGGCCTTTGAGGTTGCGACCAAAAATGCTGATTGGGTCAAAATCCCAAGCCTCTGATCAGCGGGCAACATCACTTGAGCCCAGTCGGCCGGAGCTTGGGCTAGGCCATAGTGAGCTCCAAGCTCAGGATTCGCTAGCGTCCAATTCGCCGTGAACAAGGTCTCCAAGGATCCGTTTGACCCAGTCAGAACGCTCCCAATGAACCGCAGCGATTCATCGGCGACTGCAGCCGATAGCGTCGGCGTGTAGTCAGGATAGGCTGTCTTGTCCTTGGCAACCTTGGCAGCGTCAGCAATTCCCAACCACTGCGTCACAAAGGTAGAAAGCCATGCTGTGCTGCGCGGGGTCCCGAGCAAACGGCGCAGCTGTGCTTCGCGCTCGGCGCCGGTTCCAAGCTTCACGCCATCAGCCGCCACCGCAAGTTCTGCGTCCGGAGGCCCACCGGTCGCCAAGTAAGAGACTTGCGCCGCAAGCTCATACTGGGTGAGGGTGCGATCGACTCCTGTGCCCTCTCCAATCTCTGTCTTGTAGAGAAAATAGGGCGATTGAAGCATGGTTTCGGCTACCAAGCGCACACCACCTGCGTAGTCCGAACGCATGGCCTTCAGAGCGAAAATCGCTCCGTAGCCGCTCGCTTCTTCTGCGGTTACCGGTCGCCGAAATGCATTGCGCCCAAAAGAACGAATGAAGGCTTCGGCGCAGGCTGACTCGGGCGTACCGTTGGCACACGGTGCGAACTGATTGACGTCGAGTGCCGTCGCAAGCTTCTTCGCAGCTGTCGCATACTGCTCGGCTAAAAGTGGCGTTACCGTCAACACGCCGGCCATGTTCCGGTAGCCAAGGCTCGGTTCGTCTTCACGGAAGGCACCCGTCGTGCCCGACGCGACCTTCAATAGGTACTGCACTGTGTTTTCGTATTCGACGTTATTCAGACGGCGGAGCGCGATTGGCCCAAGCGCGCTCGATTGCGGTAACCCCTCTGGATTCGTCGACGGCGCCGTAGAGCCGCCAGGAACATTGGGGGTTCCCGGCGTTGGGTCAGCACCACTGGGGATCCCAGTTGTGGAGCCGAATCCTCCCGAAGAACGGGAGGAGGACGGGATCTGCGTGGAACAAGCGGGTCCAAGGAGGGACAAACCAAGAACAAAATGAATCTGCTTGAACGTCATAGTGTGTACAGCCACTCTACCCACTCGCTCAGTGTCGGGCTTCCCGAATACCAAGAAAGATATCCTGGATCCTAAGGTTAAGAACCGTGAGCTTCAGACTGGCCTGTGACGAGCGCGATAATCTTGAGGCGAAGCGCCGGCAATCTTGCGAAACGTCTCGTAGAATCTGCTAGCGGACTTGAACCCGGATTCGAGCATGATGACGAGAATTTTCTCATCGGTGGTGAGCAATAGTCGTTGGGCATTCCAAACCCGAAGGCGGACGACATACTCGTGCAACGCCATTCCTGAGCTCTTCTTGAAAAGCGCCATGGCGTAGTTGGGGTGTAAATTGGCGGCCTTAGCAATATCGGAGACGTCGATCTCGTCGGTGTAATGGGCCGAAATAAACGCCGTCATTTGGTCCACCGGTCCGAGGCTCTGCGTTCGGCGAGTGCCACGCACCGAGCGGCCTTGAGCGAGCGCAAGTCGGTGCATCCGAGCCTCGACTTCGATGGCGGCCACCGCCCGGCGATCAGGCCCTTCTGATTCGAAGTCGTCGCCCCAGCGCCCAAGGAGGATGCGATCGGCTTCGGACGAATCGGGACGGGGCTCTGTCAACAACTCACCATGGAGAAGCCTTCCGACGAACGACTCTTTGAGCCCCCAGCTAAGAACCCACGCCAGCGGGACAGTAACCCAGATGAGCTCGGCGCCCGGCGCCACTTCAACGACGCGGTGCGGAATGCCCGCCCAAATCGCAACCAGTTGCTCGCTTGGCACCACCGTGAAGCGCCCCGCCATGAAGTAGCGTATCCAGCCACGCAGCACGAAATTGAGCTCAATGTCGGTGTGTTGATGCGCTTCCACCATCAGATTCGCCGGCCCGCGATACACTTGGAACCCGAGACTGTCAGGCGCCGGGGGGCGCGGATTTCTAGTGGGTTTTTGTGCTGGCATCTTAGGATATGGGATAAACGATGGCACAAGCGGGACGCACAATCAACGCGCAACCGCCATACATTCAAGTGCGCATCATGAGCACCCCATGTGAGAGCATCCAGCCAAGCAACGCTTCATCCATCTCCGATGCCGAAACAGAACGTTTTGCCAGGGACGGATTGCTGGTTATCCGCAACCTCCTTTCCGACTTAGAGCTTCAAGCCTTACAAGACGAGACCCAGGCACTCGTGGATCGGGCCATAGCGCGCAACCCTGCCGACCCGTGCTTAGGCGATTTTCTTGAACGGGCTGACCCAAGCTTCGGCAGAATCCCCTCCCGGATCGAATACGTTGTCGACAAGTCACCTGCTTGCCAAGCGCTTCTGACCCACCCCAACATGCCTTCGCATCGTTGAAAGACTGCAGGGGAGAAGCTTCATTCCCACCTGGGATAGCATGGTCTTCAAGTGCGCCGGCGGCGGGGCAAGCGTTCCATGGCATCGTGACAGCAATACCTCACTTGTCGACGAGACACCTATCTTTAACGTTGGGATCTACCTTGATCATTCTGACCCAACCAACTGCTTCTGGGCCATACCGGGTTCTCATCTCTGGTCAGATCAAAGAGCCGAGACGGAGGTCCAGTGTAAAAACAAAAGCAATCGTTTCGATCGAGATGGCGCCTTTACCCCTGCCGATGAATCCGGGCGACGTCATTTTACACAATGTCCGCACCGTTCACGGCTCGGCCGCGTCGAGATCCAACCTGCGCCGTGTCCTTTACTTCGAGTTTCGATCGATCGCGACCGAGCTCCGCAAAGGCCCCCACAAGCCCGCCTACATCCCCCTGAAGCAGGCGGTACTCCGTGCTTGCCTCAGTACCCGCAGCCGTACCCCGTACGCATACAACGAGTGCGCTTACGTCTACAGGCCAGAAGAAGCTCATGCGACCAATAGAGGCTCAAGTGAACAGGGGACAGCTCTGGCAACTCTTCGCGTTCCTCACGCTGCCTATTTGATCTGAAGGTGGCTCTCACACCGAAGAAGCCATGAACACTCACAACCCGTAATTGGTGATCACAATGGTAGTGCACCACGCCAAGCCCGTGTTGAGAATTCTATTCTGTTTGAGTTGTGCGTGCGTTGCTTGCGCCCACCCAGGTCAACGTGAATCAGCCTCGGGAAGGCGAGTACAGATTGCACGGCGCAGATCTGCTGCCGACCCCGGCGGCACGGTCCCCGTGGGTGCGTGAGACTATCGAGCCCGATTACTGCGTTGCAGTGGGTGCGAAGCGCCGGGTCAGGCCGCAGCGCCTGCCTCACGTGTTCGCGGGGGATGGCTGACATGGAGCGCGCGGACACCAAGCTTTGCGCCGGCACGTCCAAGAATCTCTTCAACGCGCTTGGGGCTTGCGTTTGCAGCGGCGCGTGCATGGCCAGCTGCTCGAACGACTGCCTAACCGGAGTGCGCGACAACACTTGCCAAGCCTGCGTCGGGGTGGGCGCGTGTGCCGCCGACTACAATGCGTGCCTCGCGGATTAGGAGATGCTGCTAGGTTTAAGGGGCGAGCTCAGGCCATTTGTCTCTTCTGAAGCACCTGGAAAGTGCTATCCTAACCCATGCCCGAAACCAAGAGCGCCGCACCGAGGCACAGCGGCTCCGCTGAGGCGGCACGCCGAATCGAAATCGAACGTGTGCGAGAAATGTCCCCTCTTGAGCGTGCACAGCTTGCCTTACGCCTGGGGCGACGAGATCGGGCCGTGCGACGCATGGCGGTTGCGGCGCAGCTCGGCGTGAAGAAATAGCCCGATGGATCGCACGTTTGAACTTGCGGAGCGGGTCCGGGGTCTGCTTCTCGACCTGGGGCATGAGTGTGCCGTCATCGGGGCCACCGCGCTCGCAGCTTGGGGTTATCCGCGAAGCACGGCCGATGTCGATATCGCAGTCAATGTGGACCCCAAAGTCCTGAGCGATCTGGCGCGTTTGCTGACCGACGAAGGTCTCAAGACAGAGGTATCCCTTCCCGATGCCAGTGATGCGCTCGGCGGTACACTCACGATCATGAGCGACAATAGTGATCCGATCCAAATAGTCAATTTCTACAACCCACATCGAAACCGGAACGTTCTAGGCCGGTCTTTGCTCGAACATGCGAACCAGAAGGTTCTGGGTGAGCTTGCGGTTGTGGATCTCCCGCATCTTGTTGCCACCAAGCTCTACGCAGGTGGACTTCAGAGCCGCGTCGACGTGGTCGAGGTGCTAAGGCGCAATCCGGACTGTGATCTCGGGGAAATTGAAGCGCTGTGTTTACGCCTGGGTTTGGAAGCAGCGTGGCGTTCTACCGCGGCCGAGCTCGAAGCTGACCGCAACTGAGCTCTTTGGCCTTGTCGATGCGAAGCCGCTATTTCGCGTCTGACGCTGCCGCCGGCCACAAAGCGGCGAGCTCGAGCTCCAACGCTTCAAAAGGTTCGAGCCGAACGCTATCTACACCACCACGGGTAACCAACAACCGATAGCTCTCACCGTCGAGCCGATAGACTTCGATCATTCGTGCGAGTGGATCGACCAGCCAAACATTCGTCACGCGCTCCCGGGCGTAAATAGGAAGCTTGCGTTCACGATCGATCCGCTGGCTTCTCGGGGAGATCACTTCGCACGCCCAATCCGGCGCCAGCTCGATGAACGCGGCATGAGGAACGCCAAACAGGCGCGAGCGATGCCTGGACCACCGCGCCCGCGATGGAATGCGCCACCCACGTCCATCCCCAGCACCGATGCCGCCTCTGCGTGCGGACCCGCGGGCCTCCGACTCGTAGAGAGTTCCCCATTCAGAACCTCCGCTACGATGTGTTCCGGGGCGGAGAGCACATCCTCGTAGGTTGCAAAACGTCCGGCAGGGCCAGCCATCGGGCGATTCTACCATACAGCGGGCCTGCTGTTGCCACCTTCTGCAATCTCTCATACCCCCGGGCGCCACATCTAGCACCCGCTTCAAATCGTCATCAGCTCCCTGAACTTGCGTGGCGTCATTCCCGTCGCCTTCTTGAAACTCGCGGTGAGTCGCTTGCTGTCGCCATAGCCACACTGTTTAGCGGTGTGCTCCAGGCTCAGCGTTGTTTGTGTCAACAGGCGTTTGGCTTCTTCTAAGCGAAAATCAGCCCAGGCTTGAGCTGGAGTGGAACCTGTTGCCGTGGCAAATCGGCGTTCGAGCTGCCTCCGCGATACACCGAAGCGTTCACACACTCGTTCCATCCCCTCCGAATCCGTGAGGTGCTGGCGCATGTAGTGAAGAACAGCGCGCACGATCTTGTCGCTCCCCACAATCTCGGTGGTGGAGGCGCGACTCACAACCTGAGCTGGCGGCACGCGGATCTCTCGCTTTTTTCCCCGTTGACTGATGAGCTCATCCAAGAGCTGGGCTGCCTCGTAACCGATGCGCTGGACAGACGTTTGCACACTGCTCAATTGCGGATGTCCCAAAAGGCAATTAACGTCGTTATCTACGCCCAAAATCGCCACGTCTTCGGGGATCCTCAGGCCGAGCGCCGTGCACTCTTGTGACAGTTCGCGCGCGTGTCGATCGTTCATGCAAAACAAACCCAGAGGCCTCGGTTGGTTCTTTAGCCAACTGGGTAAACGCCGCCCTGGGTACCGTTCAGGATGCGCCAGCGCATCTCGGACATCAAAGGCTTGGCAGTCGACGTCGCGCTTTTTCAAACCCTTCTGGAAGCCCACTAGCCGCCCGTCGAGCACTCCACCCGTTTGGGTGCAATAGCCAAAAGCACGATAGCCCCGCAGCAGAAAGTACACCGCTGCCATCTCACCGATGGCCTCGTCATCGTTGATGACGCTGCTGATGCTGTTGTGGCGAAGAACGTGCCCAATGTTGACCGCGGGGATCTTGAGCTTCGGGAGCATGGATTCGAAAACTTCGGGCTGACCGCTGATGATCAATCCCGATGCGCCTCGAAAGAGGAGTGTCGAGATGCCCTCGCTACCTTCCGGTTGAAGTTCGAACTCCCAATCGAGCTTGGTTTGTGCGTAGTTGGCGATCCCGCGCACAACCCCCTCCGCGTTGCCGCCCGGATAGGAGAGGGAGAGACCGATTAGCACGTTGCGATTTTGACCCGATACGGGAGCCACGTCTACGCTGATTCTCGGTGGAACGCTGGGTGTTCCGTCGCGTTCCGAAGACGCTCGGGAATTAAACCAGCCCCGAAAAAAAGCGTTCGTAGTCCAACACTCTGAGGTGGTGCACGGGGTATTCGCGGTCAAATCCTGCCCGCTCCACGAGCTGAAACGATCGCTGAACCCGAAGCTCGGTCGCGAAGTGAAGCAAGCTCGCACTCGGCGCCACATCTCCTGACTTACACTCGACGAGCAGCCAGGGGGTTTTGTCACGCACTACGAGAAAATCGGCTTCGCGCCCCTGCTTGTCACGCACAAAGTGAAGCGCGAAGTGGCCGTGGCCGAGGTCCGTCCAATAGTGACAAGTCTTCAGAAGATGTAGTGCTGTGAGGTTCTCCAAGCGCGTTGCAGTTAGCCTAGCGTCAATAGCCAGGATATCGAATAGATAAAGCTTAGGTGCCGAGCGAATGGAGTTGATGGAAAGTAGAGAGCCAACACGCTCAGGTAGCAAGTCTGAAAGCACCGTCAAGCCCGCAAGGTCACCAACAGCCCGCAAATCTCGTACGTCTTCCGCGATGAGGCGTTCCAACCGTAGCCGACTCCAACGATTGGCCTTTCCGGCGTTTGAGCCGAGAAATGGCTCTGGAAAACCACCCAAGCTGAGCAAATCCCGAACGCGCCGCACGGGCTTGGTGATTTCAAAGGCCTGATCAGGAAATACAGAGACTCTGGTTTCCGCAACGGAGAACGGATGGAGCCGGTAGGGAATGTAACGCCCCATCAAGCTATCTCCACCTTTGCGATACAAGTCGAGCCGAGCGCTGCCGGTTACGATGATGCCATCTCTTGCCAGATCCTGGTCGTACACTCCCTTGAGCCTGGCCTTCCAACGCCGATCCTTGTGAAGCTCATCCAGCACGATTGGCCCTGGAGCGCGGTCGGCTAGGCTGGCGGAGGGCGACCGACTCCACTTCACCCGAAACGCGGAGTCATCCCAAGTTCGGTAGTTCTCCCCATTCAACAGAAGCCGTTTCGCGAGCGTTGTCTTTCCAACCTGGCGCGGCCCACTCAAGAACGCCATCTTGCCGTCTGCAAGTGCATCTGCGGGGATATCTGCTTCAAGGTAGCTTAGTGAAAACTGGACATAGCTATTTCTGCAGAATTCAAACGGAAGGCGATGCCCCTTGAGCCGACGCCCCATCTGGCGAGTTAGGCCGGAGGCCTGGTGGCCAGGCACCTGTCGCAGATTATGCTTGAAAGTATGGATTCGCATTCCTAGATTTCCATGATTGTGGCACTTGGACTTGGCAGCAGAGATCAAAGACGTGCGCCAAGGGTTCGGGAGCAGTCCTATGCGCGTGGCCCTCTAAGACCTCATCCCCGGAACGGTGACGAGGCCTTAGGAGTTCCCACCGTGCCTAATTCCCGCACTTTCGCACCTTGCTCACCGAGAAGTTCGCGAAACGCACGGTCTCTTCATCGGGGCGAAGGTTGGCTGAATCGGCGAGGCTTCGATAGATGCCCCACTTAGGCCGTACGAAGTCTCCAGCGCGCCACATATCGAGATTGTTGACGTTGGTGGTGAGCAGCACCTGGCCGTTCATGGTGGTGACGGTGAGTGCCAAATTTCCCTGATCCGTGAACGTCGCTAGGCACGAAACGGACAGCCACTGACCGCGGGCTGCCGCCCAAGAAGCTGTATTCAAGATTTCGTCTGGGGCACCGGTTGCGGAACTGTGGCGGATCTCGATGCCATCCACATTGGCGCGTTTGGCGCCCGCTATCGTGACGAGCGGTTGCGCTTCGTCGCCACCCACGCCTTTCAACTGGAAGAAGTGTGAGAAACTTTTCGACACGGGCATGCTGTCGTTGATGCGAAACTTCCAGGTGATGAAAAATGACTCTCCCAGCCGAGCTTTGAGCGATTCAGCAGAGCCTTCATAGGTTTTGATCTCGTTGCGTTGGCGATCGGTGGTGCCTGGGTAGGTGTCGCGATCCCAATCTTGATCCCGATGGATCTTGAACACGAAGTGATTGCCAACGTCAGCGTCGGTGTCCTCGACGATGTGCGGCGTGCCAGGATGATTGTTCAGGTAGAGGTCCGGGGCCTCGATCGGGTCGGGGCCGAATGCATTTCGGATGAGCGTGTAGCTATCGACACCGCCGGGGCCATCCGAGTCAAGCAGCACCGTGGACAGGATCTCGAAGCTTCCCAACGAGACATCCAAACCTCCGAGGCCACTCACGCAACTGGACCCAGCAGCGCCACCGCTGGCTCCACTGGTTCCGCCTGATGCTAGGTTGGCACCACCAGAGCCGTCAGGCCTTCCACCCATTGCCCCAACGGGTAGCGCGCCGCCCGCGCCACCCGAGGTGAGCTGGGTTTGACCACCGCCCCTTCCAGCGTTGCCGCCCAGAGGCCCAGCGTTAACTTGCATCTGTCCCGTGTCGCTAGCGCAAGCTGACGGCACACTTAAAGCGAACGCAAACGCGAGTACCCCTCGCGACTGGTAGTTGGTGAGGTCTTTCAGCATCGAGATTCGGTCGCCGACAGGGAGGCCATCGGCTCAAACTGCCGACTCTAGCCTCAAAACCGCAGCTTGACACTCCTCAAACGCCATCCGAGCCTCGCATGACAAGCCCGGCGAAGAACGTGGGTCCGCCGCAAAACACGAACTTCTGTCCTCAAGAAGGAACGGCGCAGGCCGGCGCTGTCTGTAACTTCCTCCGGCATGCGTGTTTATCTGCGCGCCGTAGTGCAGGGGTGTTGGTGAATGCACAGCCGCGGGAGACGCCGCACCGAGCTGCCCATTCAAAGCTCCTTTAACCCTTTGCGCACAGCCTGTCTCTGAAATGCAGGATTAAGCCAGGCGATGTCCCGCCACAGCTCTTGCCGTGAGGCCACGCGCGCCAGGATTGTCCACACCATGGCGCAAGCCAAAAGCAGGACAAGCGTCACTTCAATGGCGTGCTGCGCAACCCAAACGTGAGCCCGATAAAGCACGAGATTCTGCCAAACCTGGGTGAAGTCCAGGTTTTTCAACTCAGCGTCAGTGGCTCCCGAGATAAAAGCGTACCGTGTCACCAACGCCAACATGCTGCTGAAACCCAACGCTGCGACGCCAGCGACGCCGTAGACCAGCTTATGTGTCCTAGCCAATAGTTGCCCACGGGCCACCCCAAGCACGATCAAGGGGCTCAGGAGGAACATCAAGGCGAAGAAGACAGCGTTCGGCAACCACTCCAGCTTCTTTGGGCTCGGCTTGACTAGCGGCCACGGCCACGGCGAGCGCCTTTCCGTGGCTCCCGGCTCGCTGGCAAACTCAAAGAACAAACGGGCCTCTGCGTCTCTCCAAGAAATACCGTAGCAGTCACTAACGGTCTGTCTGAAGTTCCGTACCACACGCTCATCGTTCAGATTGGGAAACGGGATCGAGGGATCGTACTTCATCAAGGCGGAGCCCGGCCAAAGCGGGAGCCCGGCTCTCTCGGCACGGGAAGTCCCTTCGTGCGCCTCACGGGGTGAGAGTTGCCAGCAGCGTTCGGGCACCACGAGCGCGTAGACTATCTGCCCCGCTACCCAACTTCGTCGCAACTCCAGAGTCTCTTGTGTTTCATGGATCGCGCGCTCATGCCGGAAGTACGCCTGCCACAAACCACTGAATCCGATCGAAAGCGTCGCGGTCAGCAACAAGCTGAAGCACACCTGGTGCAGTCTTGGACCTAGCCGAATCGGCAGAGGAGCGACGATTCGTGCGACATCCGCCAAGCGGCCCCACCAGTACAAGCCGAACGGGCAAAGCATGATGAACAATAGCATGGAGGCCCAAAGGATCGCCGTTGGATCGGATGAGATCGAGATAGCTGCGGACACTGAAAAAAAGAAGTTCTGAGCGGTCGCAAAGGGACCTTGGGGACTCGGAAGTCGCCTCAAGAAGCTACCAACCGTTATCGTCTTAAGTCTGCCCGATTGTTGGTGCGCAGTTGAGACATGTACTGCCCAAAGTTTCGCACTCGATGCTCGATGCCAAACCCCACCGAACACCGCGATGCCAACCAGCGCGAGAAGCATCGAAGCCAAGGCGCCGAGCATGAAGGCCCCAACAGCCAAGCCAAGGCCGACAAACAGGGAGACCAATCGCACCGCTACGCTCCGCCATTCCACAGCAAAGCCAAGTGCAGCCCGGCAGAGTGCGAAGCCAGTGTACGCAAGAATACCCCGGAGAATAGGCTCTCCTTCGGCCTGGGGGACCCCTCTGACGAGCGTGGCTAAGCCAAGTAGACCCAGGACGACGGCGGGCATCAAACCCCAGCGCCGCAAGAGAACCACAAGCTTGGTGCGGAGAAGATCGCGCGCCGACACCGGCAGCATTTGCTCAAAGTCGGACGGCGACCGACCGACGGAAAACCTCGTCTCGATCAGCGTGCCGAACATAAGGTGCAACATGAAGAGAGGCGCTGCCACCAGCCAGATCCGCAGTTGGTTGCCCATCGCCAGCGACGGAACAACAATGCTCGCCAACGTAAACCCAAAGACGAACCTCTGCCGCTGGCGTTCAAGCAAATACAGCGGCAGCAAAGCGCGCTTCATTCGACCCCTCCCGTGAGCGCAATGAAAAGATCCTCAAGGCTCGGGCGCCAGCAACTTGCCGACTCAAGACCGAGCGCGGTTAGCCTTTCGTGGCATAGCTCAATCGGAAGCTTCAGAACCACCTGAATTCCAGCAGCATCGCGCACCACGCGAACGACCGTGGGTTCGGCGCTTAGCCCGTCTATGCCCGTGTCCGAGTGCATCAATGCTACGACGGAATAACCCTCGCGTATTCTATCGAGCGCGTCATCGATCACAACCGAACCCCGATCGATCACGACAAGCCTTGTCGCGATTCTTTCGACATCTGTCATATGATGAGAAGAAAAGACGATGGTGCTTTGTCGGTCGGTAAGCGCCTCAAGAGCCAGTTGCATGAACTCCCTGCGTGCAGCAGGATCAAGGCCTGAAGCGGGCTCGTCGAGCAAAAGGAGCTTAGGTTTGTGCGCAAGGGCCGTGATCAGTAGGAGTGCGCGCCCCTGACCACTGCTGAGCGAGCCGATATTCAACTTCAAGGTGAGGGCGAAGCGCGCCAAAAGCTTCTCGGCAAAATCGGTATCCCAATTGGGATAAAGATCAGCGTAGATTTCGAACAAATTTTTGATGAACAGATGGGGAGGCAACAGCTGCCGGTCTGGCACGTAGCCAACGCTCCGCTTAACCGCCACCGGATCCCGTTTCGGATCGAGGCCAAAGACACGCACTTCGCCACTCGAGGGATTTGACGCAGCCGCTAAGATCCGAAGCAGCGTTGATTTCCCCGCTCCGTTGCGCCCAATCAGCCCGACCACCTCGCCCGGACCCAGAGAAAGGTTCACATCGCGAAGTGCCGGGACTTCGCCATACGCGTGGCAGAGGTCCTTAACCATTAGAATTTCTTCACTCATGATCTTCATCTTCCTCGATGTTTCGCGCGCGCAACTTGCGCAGTGAACGCCACTCCTCAGACAGCATGCTTTGCAGCTGGCGCAACTGGACCCCCAAAAGCTGCCCGTCACGCGCCAACCTTTGCGCGACAGGCCGCAGCCGTTCCAGCTTACCTTCTTCCGCAAGGCTGGACACGCCCTCAGCGACGAAGGTGCCGTGCCCCCGCGCGAGCGTCAGGTATCCTGCCCGCTCCAATTCGTCGTACGCCTTTTTGACGGTCAGCGGCGCAATCACAAGCTGCCCCGCAAGCTCTCGGTGTGAGGGCATTTGGTCTCCGGCGCGCAGTTGGCCGGCGGCCAGCGCGTCCACAACCTGGCGCATGATCTGCCGGTAGATCGGGAGTTCATCCCCAGGGTTGACGTGGAACCGCACGCGCTGATATATAGGTCTATATCAGCTGGCATGCAAGCATCCTCTCTCTCAGGTCTGAAATTCTACGGCCTTCTTCTGATCGCGACGCTGACGGGAGCCGTTCTGACCCAGCGTTGGCTCAGCGGCAGCCCCTCGGTTCTCGCGAGCTCGGGTTCGGCGGGAAGCGCATCAGGGAAAGTAAGTGGTGGCTCCGTCTGCGATGGCGCGACGCGAGCGTTGACACCCGTTAAAACCCCTATCGTTGGTACCATCGCCACCTTCGACGACATGGCTCTTGCTCCGTTTACGTCCTACAGCAGCTCCGGGACGGCGGATTTTCGTGTTAAGAAACCTGGCGCCAATACCACCATTGCAGCCGCTCGTGTGACGAGCTCGGGCGCGAAGGAAATCGCTGCCTTCCTATTCAGTTCCCCCTGCACGGACGTGAGTGCACTCGATGGAATCGTCCTTTGGGCAAAAAGCGATACTAAGACGACATTGGCGGTGGGTTTTTCCACACCCGAGCTTTTGCCGGTACAATATGGCGGCGACTGCTTGGGAAACTGCTACAACTTCCACACCGTTTGGCTCGCTCTCACTCCGGAATGGCGCTTCTTTGCGGTTCCGTTTGCGAAGGCCGAGAGGCCCTCGTGGGCTCCACCGTTGGCGTGGCGCGACCTCATTATGGGACTTGACCTCGGAATGAATGGCGCGAAGTTCGATGTGCAAATAGACGAGGTGAGCTTCTATGCGGGTCAACCGCCGCAAGCAGCGGAGCTGCCACCATGATCAGCCACGCTGAGGTGGTTCTTTTACGTACTCGAGTATGCGTTCCCCTAAGGCGACGCATGGCGCCGAAAATCACGCGGTGTCTCCCGCACGAACTTCTTGAACACGAGGCACAAATGCTTAGCATCCGTAAAACCCGCCTTTTCAGCGACTTGAGCAATAGGCAGCTCGGTATCCGCTAAAAGCCTCCGTGCTTCTTCCACTCGAAACCGCGTCCAGGCTTCTGCGGGGCTGATTCCGGTAGTAGAAGTGAACTTGCGTTCGAGTGCCCGACGCGAAGAATGAAGGCGTTGGCATAGAGCGAGTAACCCTTCCGAGTCGATCAAGTGCGTTTTCATGTACTGGAGTGCGGCGGCTACCGCCTTATCCGACGCCGCGACGCCGTCGGTGGATCTTCGCTCCACGACGCGCACGGGCGGCACTTTCCAGTGCAGATTCTTGGGAGCCCTTCCGTTCATCATTTGATCGAGAAGTTCGGCGGCTTCATAGCCAATGCGTTCGTGGGCCGTTTGGATACTGCTGAGCTGCGGATTGGCGAGAGCACAGAGCGTGATGTCGTTGCCTTCACCTAAGATCGCGACTTCATCTGGCACACGAATGCCCAATCTTTGGCACCTTTCCGCGATGATCCAAGCGTGATGGTCTCCGACGCAAAAGAGGCCAATCGGCTTTGGGAGCCCCTGAAGCCACTCTGCCAACTTGCGCTCGAAAATCTTACCCTGCGTGTCGTAATTCCCAGCGATGGCCTCATCAAACGAGTGACAGGCGAAACCTTTGGCATGAAGCTCTGTCGCAAAGCCTTCCAGCCTCTCGTCCTGTTCGTCTCCCGTTCGGCGGTAGTACGCGAACCGTGTGAAGGCTCTCTGTAGGAAATACGCGGCGGCCATTTTTCCAACTGCGACGTCATCGTTGCGCAGATGTCCGAGCTCCTTCGGGGTGGCCGCATAATGCATGTTGACGGTGGGCACTCCCGCGTCCCGAAGCAGGTGAAGAACCTTTGGGTCAGCGCTGCTTACGAGGATCCCGTCGGGCTTCTGGCGCAACAGGCCCTCGACACCTTCGAGGCTTTGGCCCGCATAATCGAACGTCCACGGCCTGTGGGGGCGCGCAAAAGCAGCCACGCCCCGCAGGCAGTCCTGGGGGAAGCCGCTCAGGGTGTAGAGTGCGATACCTACATGCATGCCTTTAGAATAGCTTCATTTCCTGTCTTTGCGCACAGCCTGGCACGCGAAAGTGCCGACGTACTGTCGCAAAATGCGAAGTTCTGTCCTCAAGAAGGAATGGCCGCGGTACCGCCCAGCTTGTAACTTGTGGTGAAGACGACTCAAGACCGAGTCCGTCATCAAGGAGCAGAACATGACTCTTTTGGCCCCACTACGCCTTTGGGGATTGGCAATCGTTTGTGCCGCTTCCGGTTTGGCCTGTTCGACGAACGTCGCAGATCGAAACGGTAGTGCACCGGGCACGCCCGGAGCACCCGGAGCACCTAACAACTCGGGCTCGACGAGCAGCGTCGGGTCAGGTTCTGGTGGCTCACCGGGCGGTGTTTCCTCGACCCCGATCGGAGCGACTGGCGGCAACGGCATGACTGGAGCATCTGCTTGCACCGAAGGCACTCCGCTCGCCCCTGCCCGAGTCTGGATGCTGACGGACGAACAGTATGTGAACGTAGTGAACGATGTGCTCGGCGTCGCGCTCACCGGAAACGATGCCCAAATCACGGCCGCTGCGAGTACGAGCGGCAACTACACGAACGAGTCGGAAGCGTTCAAGGTAGATGCGGCGGCCGCGCAGGGCTACCAGCGTGCGGCGCTCAAGATCGCCAGCCTGGCCAAGCCTTGTGGAGCGAGCGTCACCCCGGCCTGCGTGGAGCAATTTGTTCGTGAAAAGACGGCGCGAGCCTGGCGCCGTCCGTTGGCTGAGAACGAGGTCGCAGAGCTGCTCAAGATCTACAACGACTACGCCACGGTGGACGGAGCTGACTCAGCGCTCAGTTTGGTCGTCCAAACGGTGCTGGAGTCACCGTCATTCATTTACAGGAGAGAACTCGGAGTCAATGCGGCGACATCGACTGCACCCGTCACGATGAACGCCCACGAACGCGCCAGCGCTCTGAGCTTTCTGTTGCTAAATTCAGGCCCCGACGGTGCACTGTGGGCGAAGGCGAATGACGGCACATTGAGCGACAACAGCGTGTTTGCGGTCGAGGTGAGCCGCCTCTTGGCTTTGCCCGCCGCACAAGACCAGGTAAGCCGCCTGGTTGGATATTGGGCGGGCGTCGAGAAGATCCCCGGGAGCGCCAAGGACTCAGAGCTGTTCCCCGAGTACACCGCGACTCTCAAAGCGAGCTTGTATGAGGGTGCCCAAGCGTTTGTGCGTGACGTCGTTTGGAGTGGGAAGTTCTCGGACCTTCTCACCTCGCGCAAAGTCTACGTTAACGACGGACTTGCGGCCGTCTACGGGCTCACGGGCGTCACCGGGGCGGCGTTGGTACCGGTCGAGCTACCAACGGCAGTCCCGGCTGCGGGGCTCCTCACTCAGCCGGGCATCTTGGCGGCCACCAACAAACGTCGTTCGCTTGAGGATCCGATCCATCGGGGACTCTTCATTCGCAACGCTTTCGTCTGCGGCGGCAGTATTCCGGCACCACCAGCCAACGCGACCGATGTAGCAAAAACCATGATGGGCACGGAACGCGAACTGGCTCAACAACGAGCCGCGTTGCCAACATGTGCAGGCTGTCACGCCCTATTCGATCCTCTCGGGTTACCTCTAGAGCAATTTGACCCCATCGGTCGCTATCGAGCCACCGATGCGAAAGGTGCTGCGCTATCTGGCGATGCCATACTCGTAGGTTTCGGTGCGGATCTCGACGGTCCCGTATCCGGCATCACGGACCTGGCACTGCGCCTGACGAGCGGACGACGCTCGGCCGATTGCTCGTCAAAAACCCTCACGAAATACGCCCTCGGTTATTCGACGCAAGTGGAGTCCTGCGATCTCACTCGCGCAAAAGACGCCTTTGCTCAAACGGGCAGCTTTCGAACTCTGTTTGAGAAGCTACTCACTTCGCCCGCCTTCGGGATCCGAGATATCCAGTTGAACTGAGAGGAATCGAACCATGACACCTACCGCCTCGCGCTTCTTACGGCGTTCATTTCTCGCTGGCCTCGGTACGGCTGGCGCTGCAACGTTGCTTCGTCCGCTGCTCAATGCGGAAGCTCAAGCAACTGGGCCGCAACGGCTTCTCATCATCCATCGTCCTTGCGGTACCAGCCCGCAAGATTGGTTTCCCACCACCGGCGGAGTCAAAGATTGGGGTACCACGCCGATTTTGAGCTCCTTCGATGCATTGCGCTCGGATATGGTCGTGATGAAGGGCATCGATTTAGCGCGCAACCCGGAGTGGAACGGTGACAAACATGGTGCCGGGTTGGTATCGGTGATGTGCCCCCCTCCAGCCAACGGTTTCCCCTTGATCCCGGGCAGCTCGGGGGAAGACGTCACCGACGCAGATGGGAAGGCGTTCACCGGCACTGGCCCTTCAGTTGACCAGGAGTTGCTCAGAAACGTGCCGGCACTGCAGGGAACGTCCGTCGGCTCCCTGCAGCTGGGTGCTTCCGCGGGCTCGGCCAAAGGCTCAGGCCCCGAGTGCTTGCGCGTACTGTCGTATGCGGACTTCAACCAAGCGCTTTGGCCAGAAACGCGCCCTGATATCGTCTTCAACAACGTGTTCGCAAGCGTCGTCACTGAAGTTGATCAGGGAGCCTTGGACCACGCTAGAGCCAGAAACAAGAGCGTTCTCGATTTCATCACGGCTGATCTCGGCCGTCTGCAAGCGCAGGTACCGACCTCTCAACTTCCCAAGCTAGAGTCCCACTTGGCAGCGATCCGAGCGTTGGAAACGCAGGTTGCGGGCATCTCAGCGAGTTGTAGCAAGCCGGTATTGGCTGCGCTTCCCACGGCCGTTGTTGGCGAAAACCTCAACCTCGACGATGTGCAGCACCGGGCCGTTGCAGAGCAGCAGCTTGAGATCATCCGTTCAGCATTCTTGTGCGATATTACGCGTGTCGCCACGCTAACGTTTAGTTACGGAAACTCGGATGTCAGGATGTTTGGTCCTATTTCGGTCAATGAGGGTCACCATACGCTCTCGCATGGTGGGGCATTCAGCACACTCGGCCAGATCGATAAATTCTACGCTGACATCACTGCCAAATTCCTGCTCGACATGAAGAACACTCCGGACGGGACCGGCTCGCTTCTGGACAACACGCTCGTGGTGTACTTCAGCGACTGCTGCATCGGAGCCGAGCACAGCATCGAGAACAATCCCGTGGCGCTTTTCGGCGGCAAATCGCTCGGCCTCAATGGCGGCAGTTATCTGCAGTACACGGGCCGCACCTTTGCCGACTTGTGGGTCGAGACCTTCAAACGCTTCGGATACAACAAGACGATGCAGGGCGCGGCCCAGTGGAACCTGGGTCCATTGCCGGGGCTCTATGGGTAAGAATCTGCACTTGTCGCACAGTGGGTCGTTCATCCTGGTGGCCCTTTTCGGCATATCCTGCACGCAAGCGGAAGCATCACGCCAAGACCCTGCCAACGCTACCTCGAATGTGCCGGGGAGCGGCTCTGGTGGATCGAACGCCGTTACCGTGAACGACGGACAGACCAACGCTTCTCAGGGAACCAGTGGCGGCGCAGCGCACCAATCTGCGGGTGGCACCGCGAGCCTGGCCCTGGGAGGCAGCGCCAACGATTCCATGGGTGGTACAGGACCATTGAGCTCAGGAGGAAGCGGCTCTTCGCAGGCGTCAGGCGGAACAGCCACCGTCGGCACGCCAGGTGCCTGGTGGGATGCCGCGTTCAGTTATCGGCGGCATCTCACACTAGCGGGGAATGCGAATCCAGGCGAACCGAGCGAGATAGTGACCCTCGTGGCGATCCCGGCGGGTGCCATTCCTTTAGCTTTAGCTGGAGCCAACGGTTCGGGGTTGCGCTTCACCGATTACACGGGCCATGCACTCAACTTCGAAGTAGATTCCTGGTCAGCGAACGGGCCCAACAGCGTTTGGGTGCGTCTCCAAGATGTGGCTGCGGCTCGAAACGACGGCTTCTACGTGTACTTCGGTCAACCTCAAGCGCCTGCGATATCGCTCGCGGATTCACAGAAAACCTGGCCGGACTCCTACGCAGCTGTGTGGCACTTCGAAAAATCTGCGACCGATTCCACCAAAAATGGCGCCAACGGTGCTGACGTGCAAGTCGACTTCGTACCAGGTCACGTGGCAAGCGGAATTAGCCTGAAGGGGACCCAGCACATCGGTCTGGTCAAAGGTTTACCCATGGTAGCCGGCGCAACCGGAGTCACGGTGTCCGCGTGGGTTAACTCTACGATGCCCACCGACCTGGAACCGGATCAAGGGATCCTGCTCGGGATCGGCACCGCCAGCACGGGAAGCTGGGAAACCACACAAACTCCGGCGAATAGCATGAGTGCGGGCACCTGGCACTTCATCAGTGCAGTGGCTGATCTCAGGGCTAACTCCATCACGCTGTACGTGGATGGCGTGCAACAAGGGGCCAAGCTTGGAACGGAATGGAGTAGCACTTCCTTCATGAACACGCCGAGCGACCGCATTGTTATCGGCGGTGAAGAGGACCTGCACGGTGGGTTCTACCAAGGGCTCATGGATGAGTTGAGGGTGGAAACTCAAGCGCGCGACGCTGCATACGTAGCGCTTTTAGCCAAGGCTTCGGCTTCGGGATTTGTGATGATGGGGCCCGAGGAACGACACTGATTGGGGGAACGATTGCCTGAGATCGACAGGCATCTCGCCGGTATGAAGCTGAAGCTTCACCTCGCGAGCAATCTGGCGAAAGATGGCATCGGCCGACCAAAGCGCTGCTCCCGCTTCGAGTGCGCACTGTGCCACGTGAGCATCGGGCGTTGAGACGGAGAGCCCCATTCGGCGACAGGTACTCCTCAGCTCGCCAACAGAACACCAATGCTTGAGCGGTGTTGGATGAAGCGGCAGGTCTTCAAGGATTTGCTTTATGGAAGCGCGCTCCCGAAGACTCAGCGGAGCACTCGTGAGCTCTGCCGCCACCACTGGCGCCAGCAAAACAAGCCCATCGTCAAGGAGCGACTCAAGCTCAGATGCCCCCGTGCCACGCAAATATTCGATCCAAATCGAGGTATCAACGACGACGCTCACGCGAGAAGCTCCCGCGAAGCACGGCCTTGGGCTCCTTTTTGTTCCTCGAAAGATAGTAAGCATGCTAGCATGCTTACTATCTAGTTCAGTCACGATGCACCGCGCCCCCAGATCGCAGCCTCGGTGATTTGGTTAGTCTGATGTGGCGCCCGCGGGCCACTCAATCGGCTAAAAAACCTCACCAGCCTGCAATTCTTCTAAAAAATCCGCGACCGGTAAGACATCGAACCCATCGAAGGTCAAACGTGTGCGGCCACAATACACGCCTATCATGCGCTTGATGCGTACCACTTTTGAATCTAGCAAGCCGCGGGCACCTGCTTCCCAACGACGGTCCCACTTTGACGAACGTTTTACCTCGATTGTGACCACCTCGGCTTTCCTGTTCAGCGTCTTACGCGCCGTCTCGATCACGAAATCCACTTCAACGCCTGCCCCGGTTCGCCAGAAGTGAATCGGGCGATTCTTGTTCAAGACACTGTTGTAAACGCTCAACTCATGCAGGAGGAAAGTCTCAAGCGCGAACCCTTTCCACACTTGATCCACCGGATCATCGAGTAAGCCCGCAGCCCCCCGCGCTACACCGGAGTCAAACCAGTAGAATTTGGAATGACTTGCTTCACGCACGCGTGCTCCGGGGCGGTAGGAAGTCAGGCTCTGCCCGAGAAGGGTATCGCGCAGGATCGAGAAATACACGTCGACTGAGGCTCGGGGAACGCCGGCGTCACGCGCAATGTTCGCCATGTTCAGCATCTGACCGTTCACCAAGCCGGCCACTTCGAGGAACCGAACAAACGGCTCGGCCTTGCGGATCAGTCCTTCCTCCAGAACCTCCTCGCGAAGGTAGGTGTGAACATAGGAGTGAAGAAGCCGTGCCGCATCTTTCTGGTTTTGGATCACCAACGGCAACGCTCCCCACTCCAAGGTACGCTCAAGATCGAATTCGTCGCCGAGTTCGGCTGCCACCGGGGGTCCCATTTGTAGAGTCAGTGCGCGCCCCCCTAGCAGGTTAGCGCCACCACGCTTGAGCTTGCGCGCGGAGGAACCCGACAAAGCGAACCGCCATCGTTTCACTTCGATGAGGCGATGCACCTCGTTGAGGAGCAGAGGAACACGTTGCACCTCGTCGATGCACACCCAGGTACCTGGCGGCTTCTTGCCCACATGGGCTTCGAGGTTTTCGGGGTGTCGGGCCAGCTCCATAGACAGATCGGAGCGCAGGAGATCCAGCGTCACGGCGGAGCCAAAGTGCTGGCGGAGCCAGGTGCTTTTCCCGACCCCTCGTGGACCAAACAGAAAGAAGCTGACTGCGGGTGGAACCAGGAGCCGTGACCACTCTAGAGATTTCGGCGACAACACCATGACTATATGTTGTAATAATGAACGACATTTTTACAACATACAACACAAATACAACACCCCTGGTCTAAACGATGATCAACTGCGCCTTAGGCGAACGGGATGCCTGCGCTCTCCAGAGCATCTGGGAAAAATTCAAAGGCGCTGGTTACAACGTTAAAAACTTGCTCGTCGAACTCACCGAAACTGACACCTTCAACTACTTGCCGACGGTGCGCTAATGGACGTCCTCGGAAAGAACCAGCTGCATCGACGCACTCTGCTGACCGGCGCAGGCAGTATCGCACTCGCATTGCCCTGGCTTGAGTGTATGGGTGAAAAAAAGCTCTTCGCGTCGAGAAGTTTTCCAGCACGCCCTGGACGCGCTGCGACAACAACCGGCTGGGACGCGCCTCTGCAACGATCTAGATAGTAAGCATGCGAACTACTTTTTTTCTGTACGTGTCTCCCCCGGCTGGAGTGAAGCGACAGGCTTGGGGGAGACAGGCCGACTCCGCTCGGCCCGAGGGGGCAACCGAGTTATACGCCTGAATGCCCAAACACCCTCATGCCTGCTGCGACAGCCGCAAGAGCACGCCAGACGGCGAGTCCTCGATAACAACACAATCATCGGATGTGTGCCCCAAGTTCGCTCGCCGCGTGCACGAAGAGATCCGGAGCGGGCAATGTTTCTGCACGGTGAACTGCACCTTTTGCGTCAGCATTTGGACCACCCGCCTGACCGTCCCGCACCCCAACGACACGGGGATCGCCAAGCGGCCTTCATTACACCCGTTTTGGGCTCCCTGATTGCCATCCCTCCGCACCGCGGACACAATCGCCCTTCCCGAGACCCAACGATGAAAACTCGCTACCGCTTGTTGTTCCTCTCTTCAACCGCCCTCGGCCTTGCGCTTGCGTGGGGTTGTTCTGATGAGCAGGTCGGCCCGAACGGGTCAACCGGTGGAACTGTTAGCGGCGGAGGCGGAGCGGGCGGGACGAGCACCCAATCTGGCGGAGCTAGTTCGGTCGGCGGAAAGGCCGGAACCGGCGGCGCTGCAGCCGGGGCGGGCGGAGCAATTTCGGGTGGGGTTGGAGGTTCCGCTGGCGGCGTTGCGGGAACTGTGAGCGGAGGCGCACCAGGCGCGGGAGGTACGGACGTGTCCAGCTCCGGTGGAGCCGCTGGGGTTGGGGGTTCCCTGAGCAGCTCGGGAGGAATGGCGGGCAGGGCGGGCAGCGAATCTGTTGCGGGTGGTGGTCAGGGCGGCGCGCAGTCACCGCCTGCGGCGAGAAGCTGTGTCGGTCAATGTGTGAACGATGACGATTGTAAGGAGGGTATTTTCGACTCCGGTTACCGCTGCGATCCGACGTCCAAGCGCTGTGTGAACCCGACCGCAATTTGTAAGGTTCATTCCGACTGTATTGCGTTTGCGACAATTTGGTTTGTCTCTTGCGCAGCGGATGACGAATGCCTGATCCCAGGAGAAGTCTGTGTGGATGCTGGAGGCGTGGGCAAATGTGCTGAACCCCCTGCTGCCACCAGCTGCTTCCTGCCTGGCCAGACTTTGCAGAGTGTGAAACGCTTTGGGGCGGCAGGCTTCGCCGATGTTTGTGCCAGCGATGCTGGCAGATGCAGCAAGGGTTCCTGTGTTCTAGGTTGCGCGGAGACTGGCTGCCTTGCTGGGAATGGCTCGACCTGCAACCGGGTGACGGGGCTCTGTGGATGCAGCCAGAGTTCGGAGTGCACGGCCCCCGGAGTGTCGGTTTGCAACTCAACGACCCAACGCTGCGAATGCGGCGGCAACGCAGATTGTTCGATCGCTGGGCGTGACCAATGCGTGGCGGGTAGCTGTGGTTGCTCGAGCGAAACCGTTTGCCCGATGCAGTTCGACAACGTCACCCGTGTGTGTGAGTAAAGGCTAAGAGCCACTTGTGCGCAGCGACGGAATCCTGATCCCTGGGGACATTCTACTCGATAAGTATCGAGTGGAACGGGTGCTGGGCGTTGGGGGTATGGGTTATGTTGTAGAGGCCTTACACACCGAGCTTCGTCAGCAGGTTGCCATCAAGGTGCTGAATCCCGACCTGCGTGAAGACGAGGAAGCCGTGGGACGCTTCTTACGGGAAGCGCGAGCTTCTGTGAAAATCCGTGGGCAACACGGTGTGCGCGTGATCGACGTTGGGACTTTCCCCGTTGTCGGTCCGTTCATGATCATGGAGTTTCTGTCCGGCGTGGACCTCTCCCAGGAGCTTGAAAAACTGGGAAAGCTCCCAGTCGAGACCGCAATTGACTACATCCTTCAGGCTAGCGAAGCGATCGCCGAAGCGCACTCCCTTGGAATCGTTCACCGCGATCTCAAGCCGGCGAACTTATTCCTGTGTCAGGGTCCAGACCAGAGCCCTCTGATCAAAGTCCTCGACTTTGGTATTTCCAAGGGCCTCACCCTCGCGCACGACTGGCCGGAGCTCACTGGCAATCAGACAATCTTAGGCTCTCCGCAATACATGTCGCCAGAACAAGTCAAAAATCCCAAAGACGTGGATACCCGGAGCGATATTTGGTCGCTCGGCGTTCTGCTCTGGGAGCTCCTGACTGGAACGCCTCCGTTCTCTGGCCTGAGCCCGCTTTCTTTGTTCTCGGCCATCGTCTCCGAACAGCCTCGCGAGCTCAGTGAACTGCGCCGCGATCTGCCACCCAACCTCCAAGCCGTCGTTGCTCGCTGCCTCGAAAAATCACCCCAAAACCGCTACCAAACGATCGCGGAGTTCGCCTCTGCCCTGTTGCCCTTTGCTAGGCCCAGTGGTCGGCACTCAGTGGCTCGGATCTCGAAGATCCTGCGTTCGAATTCAAGCTCTCGTCCAGCCCACGACACACTGAAGAGCGCCCTGTCGGACGCTGCCCTGGAAACAGCTGCAGACACCGCTGCCTTCGTGTCACCCAAGGACGCCGTTTCAAGTATCAGCGCCCCACAACTGAGTGGTCCGATCTCGCGAAGCGAGGATTCGATGGCGCCACAAGCATCGACCGCCGCGACGCCCAGAACACCAACTTTTCGTCGAAAAGCAGTGCTTGTTGCCGTCGCCGCCGGCCTTTGCCTCGTGGGATATCTGGTATTTACAGGTCGGCCCGGAGAGGCCCCACACGTCGGCGCAGTGCCCACTAAAGCCGAGTTAGTGCCCGAGTCAGCAGCAGGAGCGCCCTCGAATCGTGGCGTTGCTGTGACTCCCGTCGATCCACCCACAAACAACTCAACCACGGCAGACACCTCGGCGCCCATCTCCACAAGCTCACCTCAGATAACGCCACAAGGCTCGAGGAGTCCTACGCGAAATGCTCCTCCCCATCCTAGCTCGCGCCTCCCATCCACCGGAGCGCTCGGGCCTTCCGCACCAAAGAACGGCACGTCAAAACCCCCTTTGGGCCCTAACGTGGATCCGCTAGACGGACGACACTGATCCCACACGGCGAATCTAGGGCACAAAACCGGGAAAACAACTGAAAGTGCCGGTGAATGCCTGCGAGCTTGGATTATAGCGGAGAACCTGAGTTCGCAAGCTCACCTGAGCGACCGTGGGGCTCGGCTGTTCGAAGCAGAAAACGCTCCCCGGATCGATTCGGGTACCCAGCTTGAGGTCGAAATTCGGGGCGCCAAGTGTGCCATCAAGCTCAATTCTCGACATCGGAACAGCCAACGCGCTTAGCACATTGGTAATATCCTTGGGCCCTACTCCGTACGCTTGGGGCCCGCCCAGGATTCGGAGCATTCCCTGCGAGATAGCTGGGCCCGTGACCGGCCCCGCCGCATAGATGGAGTAGGCAAGGTAGTAAAATGCGTCATAGAAGTTCTCGGATTCGAGATCGGCGCCCGGAAACTGCATGCGCAGGCGGGTTTGAAATTCGTTCTTGAGCGTGGGATCTTCAGCCGCTGCCGCGCTTATGCCCAAGAAGCGTCGGCTCGCGTCAGAGTCGCTGGCGATGTTTGCCAACTCTGACTCTATATAGGCTTCCACGCGCCCCAGATCCCCGGCATTGATCGGAGACAGAATGTACATCGGCCGGGGCTCCGGGCCGAACGCACCCCAGCTCGCCTCAATCGAATCGAGCACGCCGTTCATAGCCGTGAACGGCACCCCCGCAGTGGAAATCACGATATCCGGGCGATATTGCGCGACCTTAAGGCCGATGTCCGCCGGTTTTGGATCTGCGATCAGAATCGTGCTCCCCAAGTAGTTGCCGTCGGCTTGGTTGGAAACGACTCCCTTCCCGTTCCACTTTATCGCACTCGTCACCGCCACGGTCAGCTCGCCATCGAACGCTTCATCCGTGCTCACTAGGGCGACCTTCAAGGCACGCGCCGTGTCAACGCCGCGGGCACCCTGCACGTAGCTCTCCACCGACTTCAAGAGTTGTGCATAAGCAGGCGCTAGGTCTGCTGGGTGACCCAGCATGTGCCAAACGAGACTATGATCATCGTAGGTTTCTAGGGCCAGCGTGGCGCCACCCGGATTCATGAAGAATACGCCAAGCTTGCTGTAGTCGGCAATGGCGCGCCCGAGGTCACCCGGTTTCAGGGCGGCGAGGACTGCTTGAATCTCGAGTTCAATGGCCAAGTGCTGCATCGCAGCGGTCACAGCAGTCGGCGTCGAATTGTCACATGCGATGATGGCCAGGGGTCGACGCACACCGTTCGGCCCTGGAAGCCCCCCCAGGTTATCTCCACTCAGCTCTCCGAGCGCCAGCCGATAGGCCCAAAGCACTGAGTTGGCCTCAAGATTGTTGGAATCGAGGCTCGCGAAGGCGCCCAGCAGGATAGCATTAGCATCGGTCGCGTTCCCGTACACGAGCGGGCACTCCTTCGATTTTAGGGGAATGCATGCACCATTCGACCCGCAAACCGCTAGTGCCGATCCGGCCAGATTGCATTCCGAGCTCTGTTTGCATTTTCCTTGCACCGGAACCGTGGGGCTGCCGCCCTGGGAACTACCGGCCATCGCTATAGAACCGCCGCTCCCACCTTGTTGCATCGGCGTCGCCGCAACTCCCCCACTTCCTCCAGCGATCTTCACGGACACCACTGTCGGTGGATCGCCCAACGGGGCGACCAGCGCGCAACTGCCGGACCCGAGCCAGAGGAGAAAAGCTACGGCACTCGGTTGTCCTCGTTTTTGTTTTTGTTTTGGCACGTCAATAGCTCCCGGATAGAAAGAGAGCCGTACCAAAGAGTCCCGTGCTGGCACTCACCCGAACCGAAGCGGGCGAACTGGAACTGGAACTGGAACTGGAACTGGAACTGGAACTGGAACTGGAACTGGAACTGGAACTGGAACGAACCGCGTAGTACAGCGTGAGCCCCGATAAACCGAGCGTAGCGGAAGCCAACACCGTATTAACGGTTAACATGCCCTGCGCCCCGCTATACTTCTGATTGAGTGTGGCGTATTCTTCTTGGTTGCTGCGTGCACGCCGATAGTCTGCGCGACGATCAAGGTAGACGGCGCCGCTAATCCCAGTCGCCACACCTAGCGCCAGCGCCGAACCCCCAAGAACCCACACTTCCGCGGGCAAGCGGGGCGCTGTTGCGCCTGAGTCGATCCTGCCAATATCGGCGGCGATCCAACCGCTAGGGACAGGCGGCGGCGGGGCTACAGGTAGCGCCTGTGCCTGGATCTGGACCGGTGTGGGGTTCGGTTCTGTGCCGAACAGAGCGAGCTCAGGCACCTCCAGCGTCACCTTCTGCGCCTCGACGACTTGGAGCTTTGTGCTCCACGGGCGCCTGCCGGGCGCGCTAGCCTGAATCTCGTGCAGGCCGGGATCGAGCGGCATTTCGACGTCGCGGGCGGTGACCGCAATGACAACTCCGTCGAGCCGGAGCTCAAGGTCGGAGCTTTGGGTGTTCGAGACGCGAAAGCGTATTGAAGGCACGCGCGTAGCAAGGGCTGCCAATCGCTCTTGTGCGAAAAGAACACGGTCGGCGCGACCATCCCGCCGCGCCGCTTGCTCGGCAGTGGTGAATTCAAGCCAGGCTGACGCCAACTGCCCTTCTGCTTCGTGGCACGCTGCCAAATTGAGCAGGGTCCCGGTTGCAGGCTCGAGGCGCTGGCTCTCTGCGAATTTCGGACAGGCGGCAGCGTAGTCCTTAGCGGCCATCAGTTCTCGCCCTTTTTGGTAAAGAGCCTCCGCCAACGCCGCGCCAACTTCGCGCTCGTGCTCGGTGTTGCCCTTGGTTTCGGCGGCCGCTCCCACCCATGGAGCCGCGACCCAGCTGACCACAACCAGGCCGAAGGTACTGAAACGCACAACGGCTTTCATGGTGTGGTGCCTCCGCTGCCACCGGCCAAACTTGACATGTGCCAAGCTCCCGCCGCACCGCTATGGCCCGCCGCGCCGCTGATGCCAGCTGCGCCTCCGCTTCCACACAAGGCGCAGCTCGATTCTGGAAACCCTTGCCGTGCCGGGTCGACGAACGGTGCGCTGAGTTCCCGGAGTGCGGCTCTCAGGCTAGCGGCTTCTTCTGGGCTCAGTTGAATCACGATCGTGACGGCTTCCAGATAACGATCAATGAGCGCCTCGGCCTCGGCCTCAGAAATCGGCACTACACGATCAACTAAGGCAAAGTCATCAGGCGGCGGTGTTGCACATCCCCAAAGGCGATACGTCCACTGGTTGAGGCGATTTTTGAAGTCGGCCCGTCCATTTGGTAAATACAGATTCACAACCCATTTGAGGCGACAGTCTGCGTAGACACGCACCTCGTAAGAGGACACGACCTCCCGCGTCAGATCTTCCACCCGAGAGAGGCGTAGACAAAGATTGAGTTCAGTCGTTCCCGCTGAGCCGGCGCTGGCTCCCCGCATACGCCCCGTCACTC
>ENA-ORBV01000366-ORBV01000366.1-microbial-mat-metagenome-genome-assembly--contig:-NODE-366-length-103365-cov-16.159535_pt1 | contig 103365 bp, 90 predicted proteins | sample MGYA00237777_ERZ505514 | MGnify/ENA primary metagenome ERZ505514 (study PRJEB26160, sample SAMN06269048) | microbial mat metagenome | isolation source: Oligotrophic lake microbial mat | place...
TGTGTAGGGGTTCAAAATGTGTAGGGATTCAAAATGTGTAGGGATTCAAAATGTGTAGGGGTTCAAAATGTGTAGGGGTTCAAAATGTGTAGGGATTCAAAATGTGTAGGGATTCAAAATGTGTAGGGGTTCAAAATGTGTAGGGATTCAAAATGTGTAGGGATTCAAAATGTATAGGGGTTCAAAATGTGTAGGGGTTCAAAATGGGTAGGGATTCAAAATGGGTAGGGATTCAAAATGTGTAGGGGTTCAAAATGTGTAGGGGTTCAAAATGTGTAGGGGTTCAAAATTTTGAACCCCTACACATTTTGAATCCCTACACAAAACCCTTCTGCCCTTCTGCCCTTCTGCCCTTCTGCCCTTCTGCCCTTCCGCCCTTCTGCCCTTCTGCCCTTCCGCCATTTTCTTAAACCCCATCCCCCAACTTCTGTCTAAAGATGTAATCCGTCCTATCTTTACCGCATCACCTGAAAAGTAAACTTGCTGACATCCTGAACCATACGAGAGATCAGGCAATCACCGTTTAACTGGTCACTGAAGAGGAAATGGCTGGAGGCAAAACATTGCTCAACCAAATCCGGAAACACACAGGATCCTGCATGGAGGAAACAAAACACTGGGAAAACCTTAAGTCCGGGGACATACAGGCCCTGCAGGAGTTGTACAACCATCATATCAGTGGATTGTATAGATATGGCATGGTCTTATGCCACGATCAAGACAAGGTCAAAGACGCGATCCACGACATGTTCCTTTCCTTCTGGAATAACCGAAGCGGGCTTTCTGTCCCGGCTTCAGGGAAAGCATATCTGATGGTTTCCCTTCGGAGAAGAATATTTGATAAAGGCCCCAAAAGTAATCTGGAGACCATTTCCCTGGAGGACGGCCTCCCGGATGACAGGATTACAACCGACCACGAAGTGCAATGGATGCAATCGGAGGAAGAAGAGGAACGGCAACATAAAATGGAAAAAGCTATGGCCCGGATTAGCGACCGGCAGCGGGAAATCATCCACATGAAGTATTTTCAGCAGATGGAATACGAGGAAATCGCCCGTGTCATGGACCTCAACTATCAGTCAGCCAGAAACCTGGTCACCAGGGCACTGGCAGCCTTGCGAAAGGAATTGATAACGATTACCATCATTTTAATGTTATGGATATGAGTACAAAAGCAAAGCCAAAGGCTCTTTATGGCACAGGCTCTCTTTTCAATGTGGGAGGAGGGATAAAATCAGTGAAGCCCGGTTTGCTAACAGCTTTTACAAATAGTAGACTGAAAGAGAAATGATAAAAAGCAGAAATGTAGTAGCCATCCTTATATCAGCCTCGATGCTGGTGATCGGATCCTGTGTCAAAGATGAAGAGCCTCAGTATCTCATCGATGCACCGCTCCAGGAATATTTTGACCGGTTTGCTGTTGAAGCGGGCTTTCGCAATGTGGTCATTGATTATGAGGAAATGATGGTCTCCGGGGATATTCGTGTCATCACCGCACCTAATGTGATCGGGCAGTGCGGCCACACAGAGAAGGAACCGAATATCGTGATTATCGATAAGTTTTACTGGGATGATGCGGATGACCTGGAGCGCGAATTTCTGGTGTTTCATGAGCTGGGACATTGTGCGCTCAAAAGGGGCCATATCGATGATTCCGATTTACAGGGAAATTGTGCGAGCATAATGACCAGCGGGACAGGCTTGTGTAATATCAACTATACGGCAGCAACTCGTGAAGATTTGCTGGATGAATTATTTACTTTTTAGGGGTAACCAAATATGAACGAACATTTCACATCCTATACATCCATAACCCTTGCCGGTGAAGATTCCTTCATCCGCTGGGTCCGTCATGGTGAGGGGGATGCGGAATGGACAAATTGGGTTGCCCGCCATGCAGAAAAACAAAGGACCGTTGAAGAAGCACGCAAGATCGTTTTTTCACTGACCGACACGGCCATACCCAACTTGTCCCAGGTCGGAAGAAATGAATTGTGGGAAAGAATACATGACAGCATCCAATCAGGCACACAACAACGGATAAAGAAAAACCTGAAGCCATTAGGGTCATGGGGACTTGCGGCAGCAGCCACCCTTGCGCTTTTTGTGTGGATCAGCCATCTGACATCAACGGACAAGTTTATGGCGAAAGCAGGAGAGCAGAAAGAAGTTGTATTACCTGAAGAAAGCGCTGTAACACTCAATGCAGGTTCCACCTTATCCTATCGTGATAAAAGTTTTGCGGAGGATCGCGTCCTTTATCTCGAAGGAGAAGCCTTTTTTAAAGTGCAAAAGGGAAGTACGTTCATCGTGCACACTGACGATGGAACCATAACAGTCCTTGGCACAAGTTTTAATGTCTTATCCAGAAATGGTCGTTTTGAAGTCTCTTGCTACACAGGGAAGGTGAAAGTTGAAAATACCAGGAAGGATCAACAGATCATCACTGCCGGTGAAAGCACCTCTCAGGACAGAACGGACAAAAAACTTAACCGTTCAACATCAGATGTAACAGTAGAAGGACCAGGATGGATGACTGGAAAATTCAGTTATGAAAACCGACCATTGTCCGAAGTCATCAGTGAACTTGAACGGCAATATGATATCACTATAAAACTTGAGGCCGGGCTTGAGGATGTCAGATATACAGGCTTGTTTGAATCCAGCGATCTTGACAATGCGTTGTATCTGATCACCTGGCCCCTGCATCTCCAATCATCCAAACAAGGAAGGATCGTTACTATATCGCGATAATCGTTTATGCATCTATTCCGCGCCGGAATTGTATTAATACTCCTTACCGGACCGCATTTTTCCTTTGGGCAGAGTGCTGGGTTTGATTCGTTTATAGCAAGGATAGCCGGACAGTACCAAGTGGATGTCGCGATTGCTCCCGAGCTTATTTCCACGCTCGACTCCATCAGAAACGTGGGAGCAGAGATTTCTTCCATCCAGGAATTGTTGTACCGATTGTTGAACCATTCAGGCATCACGTACCAGATCGTTGATGGTAACAAATTGATGTTGCGTCGCGAAGATCCTTTGGACGAAAACCAGATGCTCGCAGTATTAGTCGGTACGGTGACAGATGCAAAAACCGGAGAACCCCTGCCGTATGCCACCATCATAGCAGACAAATCAAAAACCGGATGCAACACAGATGAAAACGGCCGCTTTATTCTTCCTTTACGCGACACGTCCGGAATCGTCACCATTAGTTATCTGGGCTTCAAGCCCAAAACAATGTCAGTGTACAAAGCACTGCAGGGAAGTATAAACGCAAAGCTGGATATCAGCGAGATTCCGCTGAAGGAAGTGATCGTCATCGTTCCATATCGACTCATGGGACAGGATTATGCGGAGCAATCTACGGACCTGGATGGCTATCAGTTTATTTCAGAGACACAATTACTAACCTGGAATGCGGAACGATTGCTGGCCAATCTGACCTCCTATACACACTTTTCTTCTGACCGGGGCATTCGCATCCGTGGAACAGAGGCGGGTAATTCCCTGATCATCATGGATGAAATACCCGTCTATGATCCATACCATTTTTACAATATTTTCAGCCCGTTCAACGGGCAGTATTTTTCATCTGTTGATGTCTATAAAAACAACCTGCCGATTGAATTCGGAGGGCGCATTGATGGGATGATCCACGTTCAATCTATACGGGAGACACCCAAATCAAAACTTATTCTGGATACTGATTTATTGCAAACAGCCATGACCACCGAGTTGGAACTGGCGCCTGAAATATACCTAATCGCAGGGGTAAGGTTATCTCATACGGCCATGCTCAACGAGGCGCTGACGGATAGCACTTCAAGCAATTTCAGTTTGCATGGAAAATATAATGGTGAAAATGAGTGGATAGCAAGCCAGGCTCCGACATCAGATTTTTATGATATCAATCTAGGACTGGTCGTCAGGCCAGGAAAAGAAAGTACACTCCGGTTTAATTTCTTTGAAAGCCGAGATCAATTAGACAACACCACCAATACGGATTTTGAAGTCGAAGCACTGCACCAAGAGGCGATTGCTGTTCAACAAACTTTTTCAAGCACGGACATCTGGAAAAATAGGGGATTCTCTGCGGGGTTAGAGACCTCATTGGGGATCAAAACATCCATGCATATCAGTGCTTTTCATTCCTCGTTTGATAAAGAGGTCAACTATGCATCGGTCTTTGAACAAGAACGTTCCGGCGAGAACCAGATCAATGAAAACTCAGGATTTCAGCAAAGCAACCTGCTGTCGACAGGGGTGAAAGGATTTGTTGAACACAAAACCGGCCTACAGACAGTGATAACAGGAGGGTTAGATTTTCAAAAGCACACTGTTGATTTCACCGCAAAAGAAAACAATGCGCCTTATCTGACGCAGATGCAACAGGAAGGAGAAGCAAGTTTGTTTGGAGAGATTTCAGGCAATGCAGGGCAAAAGCTTAATTGGGCGATCGGAAGCAGATTTACGTATCTGCAAAGTACAGGCAGTATGTATGCATTACCGAATCTTCGCCTGCATTACGGGATCAATGATCAGTATAGTCTCAGAGCTTCGTATTCAAAGAACCTGCAAACGGTGAGGACATTGACCGTGGAGGACAGGTTTGGGAGAGAGTTAACGTATCTGGTGCTGAGTGATCCGGTAGATGACTATCCTGTTTTGAAATCCGATAAGTATATGATTGGTGCAGGGTATAGTTCTGCCTTTTTGAGTTTTGATGCAGAGCTCTATTATAAAAAGTCGGATGGCCTTGCACGTGTCAGATCGCTGATGCCGGATCCTTCTCATGGGCACCAGGGATCCGCGGACGATTATTACAGGTTGTTTACCGGTGATGGACGGACGTATGGTTTGGATCTGACGGTCTTATATACAATGAAAAGGATTGAAGCTTCTGTGCTCTATACACTCAGTAAAATAGAAGAGCGCTATGCAATGTTATTTAACGGATCCTATTTTTCACCACAGGATGACAGAAGACACCAGGTGAAAGCATCGGGTACTTATACATTCGGAAAATTCAGGGCTTCAACACTGGTGACTTATAAAAGCAAAGCGCCCTACCTCAGCTTGGTCCGCCTTGATGGGAGAAATGGAATTGGTATGGAAAACTTTAATGCAGTAGAGCGCTATCTCCCACCCTATTTCAGTCTTGACCTTGGATTGGATTATTCTTTCCTGCTGTTTAAACAACCGGCGATGATCGGTGTGTCCCTGATCAATGCGACCAACAACCAAAACATCAGTGACCTGCAACATCTGGGAAAAGTATCCAAGGGCGGAGGCAGTGAACTCTTTATAACTAATCAGACGGAACTATTGGGGAGAACAGCCAATGTGCACTTCAGGTATCTGATCAATTGAAATGTAGACGCCAGACTCAAGATGCCAGACTCGCAGACGCCAGATGCCAGACTAGTGATGTGTTTGTCTGCCATGCCCTGCTCGGGGAAGGAGGTAGGTTTTTCAATAATTAGGGAGGTGTTAGCCGATAGCTTTCTTTTTGCTCACAAAGGGAGCAACATAAATGCGTGCTATACGTGTGGCGTCTGCGAGTCTGGCATCTGGCGTCTAAACTCATTAATAGATAATCACCGAGAAGACGAGCATCATTAGTCCCTTAAATCCCCTGAAGGGGACTTGATATTAATAGATAATTACCGGCATGATGAGCATCATCACCTCTTCATTTTCTATTTGTTCGTCGGGATAGATCAGGACGGGCTTGCTGGGGACAGACATAGTCATGTGAATTTCTTCCTGGCCAAGTGCGTTGAGCAGTTCAATGAAAAAGCGGGCATTGAAGGCGATATCCATCGGGTCTCCTTCGTATTCGCAACTTAACTGTTCGCTGGCCTCATTGGAGAAATCAAGATCTTTGGTGGTAATGGTCAGACTGTTGTCAGCCAATCCAAAAAAGACCTGATTCGTGGTGCGGTTAGCAAAGATATTGATACGACGGAGCGCACCCAACAGATGTGTGCGGCTCACATAGAGGACGTTTTTGTTATTGACCGGAATGACCGCATTAAAGTCAGGATAGGCCTGGTTGATCAGTCGACAGATCACTTCTGTTTCTTCAAACCTGAAAAACGCATGTGACTTGTTGTACTTGAGGTACAGGTTTCCTTCAGACGGGGTTGCGCCTTTCAACAGCGCCATTGCTTTCTTCGGAATCACAAATGAGCCGGTCTGCTCCGTGGAGGTTCCGAGTGCATGATAACGCACCAGCTTGTGGCCATCACTGGCGACAAAACTGATCTTATTGAAATCAACAACCACATTGACGCCTGTCATGGCGGGACGCATTTCATCTGAGGTGGTTGCAAAAATAGTGTAGTTGATGCCACTCATCAGGCGTTCAACAGGCACCATGATTTCAGCATCATTGGAGGTAGGTAAAGCTGGAAAATCATCCGGTGGATCAACAGCCATTTTGTACATACCGGTCTCAGTGGTGATGACGAGGGAGCGTTGTTCCAGGTCTGCTTCAAATGTCACCAGTTGGTTAGGCAGTGCCTTTAGCGTCTCGAGCAGGATTTTAGCGGGAATGGCTACCGCACCATTTTCCTTGCTTTCCACAGCCATACGGGTGGAAATGCTGGTCTCCAGATTGGTGGCAGTAAGGGTCATGATGCCCTTCTTGATTTCAACCAGGAAATCCTCCGTGATTGCAAGAACAGGGTTTGTATGAATGGCCCCGGCCACGACATTGAGGTGTTTCAACAATTCACCTGATGAGACTTTAAATTCCATGTACTGATTTGTTTAGATTGCTGATCTGGTCATACCCTGAACAGGATAATCAGAAACGGCAAAGTTAATAGAAACGGCAAAAGGGATTGAAACAAAATGGTGTTTGTGTAAAAAGATCAGGAATAAAAATCAATTTCTGATTTCTCAAGCCTAAAAGTCCATTGATGGGGTGCACCAATCATTTACGGCCATAGGCGCCATTGTGCTTACCTTCGCACCCATGTCGAAGTCAGTTGAAGCGCCCCCCATCAAGGTTATAAAGGAACTTGCACTCCCTGTATATGAATCAGGGGTGCTGCCAAATGGTATGACCCTCTACATGTTGAAGGGAGGATCTGAACCGGTCATGCGTATGGAGGTGGTCTTTATGGCCGGCGCTACCTATGAAGGTAAATCAGGAGTAGCTGAATTTATGGCCGGATTGATGTCCGAGGGTACTCAACATATGGTTTCAGTTCAGCTTGCCGAGAGAATTGAATCACTCGGTGCTACCCTTTTTACCAGAGGAGGTGTTGATACGACCAGGGTCAGGCTCCTTACCCTGACGAGGTTTTTCCCAGACCTGATCGATGTGGTGAATGAGGTCATCAACGCCCCGGCATTTGACCCGGGCGAATTGAAGGTATATGCTGACAACAAAGTGGAACGGCTTAAAATTGATTTGAAGAAGAATGAGGTGCTCGCTTACCGCCACCTTACTGAATCTATTTTCGGGCTTCACCATCCCTATGGTAAGAATGTAGTCCCGGAGGATTATCTGGCTATCACACCAGAAGATCTTTGGAATCACCACAGACAGCATATCATTCCTCAAAATGGAATGGTGTTCGTTTCAGGTTCCTTCGGTGAAAGGGAAACGGAACTCATCCGAAGCACCATCGGAAGCTGGAATCCTAATCATACCAATGGTTCCGTGGTTTTGGGGACCTATCCGGATGATAGTAAAACCGGCTATCTGGAATTTAAAGGACCTCAGGTTCACCAGGCCGCGATCCGGATCGGGCGAAGACTATTCCCTCAGGCGCATCCTGATTTTAACGGTTTATTTGTCCTCAACACGATCCTTGGAGGCTATTTTGGCAGCAGGCTGATGATGGAGATACGCGAAAATCAGGGTCTGACCTATGGAATTTATTCCAGCGTAGATTCATTTGCTTCAGACGGCTGTTTCTATATCAGCACGGAAACGGCTACGGACAACACCAGCAAAGTCATCGAAGCTATACAACAGGAAATGCGGAAACTACAGCAGGTGTTGATTCCGGCCGAGGAGTTGGATATGGCTCGTAATTACCTGATGGGGCACCTTATGACTCAGATTGATGGGCCGTTTTCGACCCTGGACTATATCAAGTCAATGAAAATTGAACACCTTGAGGATTCGTCTTTTGCCCAGATGGTCGAAACCATACAACAGATCACCCCGAACCAATTAAGAGAACTAGCCGTTAGGTACCTTGATCCGGGGGATTGGGTCACCATTGTGGTCAAATAGGCCTATCAGAAGCAGAGATTCAATGAATAAAAGCCTGAAATTTCCTTTATTTTGGAAAAAACGGTTTCTTTGTATCCCTTTTAGAAAAAGCGCGGAATCGACCCATGCGAAACAACCGGCATTAAAGGAGGAAAACTATCGATAATTAAATTTGCTTTTGAGCACGAATTGCCGGACAGGCGAAGTCAGTTAGGGTCATGAAATTATTCAGTCTTTTTGTACAGGAAATTGCTATAGATCTGGGGACAGCCAATACGCTGATCATCCAGGATGGAAATATAGTTATTGACGAGCCGTCGATCATAGCGATCGATACCCGCACCGGGCAGACCATTGCGGTCGGAACCCGCGCCATGCAGATGCATGAGAAAACCCACCAGTTTATCAAAACCATCCGGCCGCTCAAGGACGGCGTCATCGCTGACTTCCAGGCTGCTGAAAATATGATCGAGGGGATGATCAATATGATCGGAACCAAAAGAAGATTTTTTACCCACCTCAAGATGGTGGTATGTATCCCCAGCGGTATTACTGAAGTTGAGAAAAGAGCGGTTTTTGATTCTGCTGACCACGTTGACTCCAAAGAGACTTTCCTGATCTTCGAACCCATGGCAGCAGCCCTCGGTATCGGTCTGGATGTAGAGGAGCCTGTGGGCAATATGATCATCGACATCGGCGGCGGTACCACAGAAATAGCAGTGATCGCCCTCTCAGGTATCGTCACAGACCAGAGTATCCGTACGGCAGGTGATGAATTCACCCAAAACATCGTTGACTACCTCAAGCGCAATCAGAACATCCTCATCGGTGAGCGAACAGCAGAACAAATCAAGATCCATGTGGGTTCGGCGCTTAAACAACTGGATAATCCACCACCGGATTTTGCTGTCAATGGCCGTGACTTGATCACCGGTATTCCACGACAGATCACCATCAACTATGCAGAGGTAGCTGAAGCTCTGGATGAATCCGTCAATGCCATCGAAGAAGCGATCCTGAAAGCCCTGGAAAACACACCTCCTGAGCTGGCGTCTGATATTTACAAGACCGGCCTTTATCTCACCGGCGGTGGGGCATTGCTAAGAGGACTTGACAAGCGGATTTCGAGGATCACCAAGTTACCGGTTCATATTGCTGACGAACCGCTTCGTGCCGTAGTCCGTGGTACCGGAATCGCCCTGAAAAATACAGACCGCTTTTCTTTCCTGATTGATCGGAAGCGCGTATAACCCCTTCGGTTAAAGTCTCTTCTTAGACCTATCTTCGTCCTGATACAATGAACAACCTCCTTCAGTTTGTCATCAGGTACTCTGCCTTTCTGCTCTTCCTGCTGCTTGAAGTAGTAGCGCTCCTGCTTGTCGTCAGGTATAACGAAAATCAAAAATCCATTTTTGTCCACTCTTCTTCGAAACTGTCAGGAAATCTGTACAAGCTAGCCGACGATGCCATCCAGTACAACCACCTCCAGCAAACCGCCGACAGCCTGGCCGTTCAAAACGCCCAACTTAAACAGAAGATATTTAATCTTGAAAGAAGCCTGCAACGCCTTGCGCCTGCCGACAAACCGCTGGACAGTTGCCTACTGGAACCTTATAACATCATCGATGCGCAAGTCATCAGCAATTCTATCAACCAGCGCAATAATCATTTTACTATCGACAGAGGATGGAAGGACGGAATACGTAAAGGCATGGGCGTCATCAGTCCTCACGGCATAGCCGGCATCATCGATCAGGTAGGTGAGCAATATTCAACCGCCATCTCCGTGCTCAATACGGCCGCCCGGATAAGTGCTGCCATCAAACGAAATGAGTATTTTGGCTCTCTCATCTGGAGGGAAATAGATCCGGGACATATGATCCTTGAAGATATCCCCAGGCAGGCAGATATCATAGTAGGAGACACCATTGTGACCAGCGGGTTTTCTTTTATTTTTCCCAAAGGTATTTTTATTGGTACTGTAGACCGTTTCTGGACAGTCGGTGGAAGTAACTACTATACGCTTGAGGTTCGCCTTCATGAGGATATAGGCAGGCTGGACAGGGTTTATGTTGTTGAGTTTACAGATACAGAACTGACCACCGAATGAATACGACGACACTCAAACAAACCATACGGGCCATCCTCATTCTGCTACTGCAGGTCCTTGTGCTGAAGCGTATCGGAGTAGGCAATTCATGGCTCTGGCAATACGGAGATATTTTTTTATACCCCGTGATCGTTTTACTGTTGCCGTTCCGGATATCACGACATTATGCCATCCTGATAGGTTTTGTGATTGGACTCATCATTGATATGTTTTACGATACGATAGGTGTACATGCATTTGCACTGACAGCCACGGCTTATGCTCGTGGATTGTTGCTTGCCTATCTTGAACCGCGGGGCGGATATCAGCTTTCGATGAGTCCGACTATCATATCGATGGGGCTCAATTGGGTGTTGACGTTCACTGTTTTTTCCCTGCTCATCCATACGTTATTATATTTCACGGCAGAGATATTCACTTTTGTTTATATCGGGCAGATCCTTTTAAAAACCCTGGTCACCCTTATATTGTCCATGCTTGTACTGATGGGATATCATTTACTTTTTAATCCAAAGGCATGATCAACGAAACACGTCAGACCGTCAGGTCGCTTTGGGTTCAGCGCGTGATCATCTTTGCCGCCATCGTGCTGATCATTCAGACCGGATGGTTACAGCTGGTAGACCCGACGTATGGACAGAAAGCAGACAGGACCACACTTGTCAGACGAACCCTGTATCCAGGTCGTGGCTTGATTTTGGATAGGAAAGGCCATCTGATGGTGCATAATATTCCGGTGTATGATCTGAAAGTGATCTACAATCAAGTACCCAAGGATATCGACACGACCCTGTTGTGCAAGTTGCTTGAAATCGACAAAATCTCCTACAAGCAGCGGATGGAGAAAGATTGGAAGTCACTGAGGTATTCGAAGTCGGTTCCGTTTGACTTTATGGAGCACATACCCGCCAGTAAATTTCAATACATCCAGGAATACCTTCATCTCTTTCCAGGGTTTTATGGTGAACTCCGAAGTGCGAGAGGATATTTTGAAAGCCATAGCGCCCACATCCTGGGCTACATGTCTGAAGTAGATCAAAAGCGGATTGATGAGTCCGATGGATTATACGCCATGGGTGATTTTTGCGGATCCACCGGCGTTGAAAATTATTATGAATCTACCCTCAGAGGATCTAAGGGGGCCGCATATATCCTCAAGGATAATCTGGGACGTGAAATTGAAAGCCTGGATGATGGGCGACATGATTCATTAGCGATTTCAGGGGATAACCTGATTTTATCACTTGACCATATCCTCCAGGAGTATGGTCAGCAATTGTTGCAAAACAAGAGAGGAAGCATAGTCGCTATCGAACCATCTACCGGTGAGATACTGGCGATGGTGAGTTCACCGGGCTATGACCCTAATGAACTATCCATCTCCCGTTCAAGAGGGGAAGCTTTTATGAAACTCCAGGAAGACACCTTAAAGCCTCTATTTGACCGGTCGGTCATGGCGATGTACCCCCCAGGTTCGATCTTTAAACCCCTCCTGGCTCTGGTTGCCATGCAGGAAGGTATACTGGATGAAAACAGGACGATTTATTGCGGTGGAGCGTATTATTCAGGAACGAAGAGAAGAGGGTGTCATAATCATCCAACGCCGCATAATGTTGCTGCTGCCATTTCATATTCATGCAACACCTATTTCTTTACGGTCTATAAAGAAGTCATTGATCAGGCAGGATATACCATGCCTGAAATTGGTTTACGGAAGTTCAACGTTCATCTTTCCGCATTTGGTTTGGGTCACAAAATAGGTCTTGATGTACCCGGCGAAAAGGCTGGAAACCTTCCCGGACCCAGCTATTTTGACCAGGTCTATAAACCGGGCAGATGGAGATCGCCCTATATCCTATCCATGGGTATTGGTCAGGGGGAATTGCAGCTGACGACCCTCCAAATGGCGCATGCGGCAGCGATCATCGGTAATGAAGGAACCTACACGGATCCCCACCTCCTAAAATCCCGCGTACCACCGGGTAAAGCCCCACAAACAGAGTTTTATCCACGGCGAAGAGTCGCCATAGACTACAGGCATTTCGAACCGGTCATCGAAGGCATGAGTGGCGCTGTTCGCAGCGGTACCGCAACGATGGCCTTCATCCCGGATATTGAAGTTTGTGGTAAGACGGGTACTTCCGAAAACCCTCACGGGGAAGATCATTCTGTCTTTTTTGGTTTTGCTCCCCGTAATCAGCCTAAGATTGCCATTGCGGTGTATATAGAAAATGCTGGATGGGGAGGTAGTTTTGCTACACCTGTTGCAGGGCTGATGATCGAAAAATATTTAAAGGGGGAGATCAGCGAAGGACGCAAAGGGATTGAAACAAAGATGCTCGAGGCGGATATAATACATAAGACTAAAAGTTAAGATACCACCTGCTGACTGGCGGTGATCGCGGGTGACATGATGTAATGCGGGGTAGCATAGGATTTTATAGCTTCGCCCTTATGATCATCAGCGCCATAGCTGCCATGAGCAGTAACAGAGTCATCGGGAGAAACGGGGATTTACCGTGGCATCAGCCGAGGGACATGAAGTTTTTTAAAGAGACAACACTGGGACACCATATCATCATGGGCCGGAACAATTTTGCCTCCCTTGATTACCGTCCTCTCCGAGGGCGGGTCAACATTGTTTTGACCAGGGATCCATTTTTTATTACCTCCTCAGCTATCGTCATGCATTCCATTGAAGAGGCGCTGAGTTATGCCCAGGATGCAGGCGAGGAAGAAGTATTTATCATAGGTGGCGGAGAGATTTATAAGCAATCCATGCATCTTTTGGATAAAATTTACCTGACAGAGGTCATAACGGAGACCTCTGGAGACACTTACTTTCCAGAGATCGATATCAACGACTGGGATCTCGTGTCGTCACAGCGTTTTGAGACGGACGAGAAAAATGAATTTCCCATGCGCTTTGATGTTCTTCTCCGAAAGGAGTAATGGAAGAACAGTTATTACAGTTTATCTGGCACCGGAAACTTTTCAACCAAACCGATCTGATCACGACCGGTGGCGCAGCTATTGAAATCCTTCATTCCGGTATCCCCAACCAGGATCAGGGCCCTGATTTTCTGCAAGCCCGTATACGTATCGATGATCAGCTATGGGCAGGTCATGTGGAAATACACATCCGGAGCTCAGCGTGGTACCTGCACATGCATGAGCACGACACGCACTACAACAATGTCATACTCCACGTGGTGTGGGAAGAAGATCAGCCTGCGATGACAGAGGATGGTTATCGGATGCCCTGTCTTGAGCTGGCTGGCCGTATCGAATTAGCATTACTTGACAGATATCGTCACCTGATGAATAATGAGGAGTGGGTACCGTGTGCCTCCGCTTTAATGGATGTGTCCGGGCTCGTCAGGACTTCATGGCTTGAACGATTGATGGCTGAGCGACTCGAACAGAAGACGGTATCCATTCTCCGTATACTTGATCAATGCGCGAACAATTGGGAACAAACTTTTTACGCAGTCCTGTCGAGGCAACTAGGAGCACCGACCAATAGTGACGCCATGGAAGTATTAGCAGGAAGCACTCCATTAAGTCTGCTCAGAAAACACAAAGACAGGCCGGATCAGGTGGAGGCAATATTGTTTGGTGCTGCCGGCATGCTGGGAAAGGAAATCAATAATCCTTATCTGATGCATTTAAAAAAGGAATTTGATTTTCTAGCCAGAAAGTATAACCTCCGCCCCATGCCTGCATTACAGTGGCGTTTTATGCGGATGCGACCAGTTCATTTTCCGACGATCAGGATAGCGCAATTGGCAGCCATGATTACCGGAACGGATTATTTTGTCTCGTTTCTTGAACATCATACTTCAGCGGAAGCATGGATAAAATTATTTTCCGTGACGCCTGTTCATACTTTCTGGGACACGCATTATCATTTTACGGCTACCACACCACCATCGAAAAAACACCTTGGCAGAAATACTGCCATAGCCTTGCTGATCAATGTAGTGGCCCCTGTCATGTTTCTCTATGGAAAGCATCAGGGTAAAGCGGCATTGAAAGATCATGCCCTGAGGCTGCTGGAAGAATTGCCTCCTGAAAAAAACGCTGTCATCACTGGATGGAGGGATTGTGGATGGCTGGCTGCGGATGCCGGGCAGACACAAGCTATGTTATACCTGAAGAAGAACTATTGTGACAAACGACGGTGCCTGCATTGTGCGATCGGGATGCAGGTTTTAAAATGAAAAATGACAGTTGACAGTAAACAGTTGATACTTCGGCCTACTTTCGCTCATCCTTGTCTGCAGCTCAGCAACCACAGTTGACATAGGGGAAACAAATTAGCGTGAAATAGTGATAATCAGCGTTGGGTTTATTTGGCAACAAGATCCCTTAGGGTATACCAACAGGTAATCCGGGATCGTTATTCATATCAAACAGCTCAAAAACCAGGGCGAATTATAAAATAATGACAATAGTGCTTTGAATATCAACATATTAAATATAGTTTGTATTATTCATATAAATTTTCTTTCCTTTGTAGTGATCTTCTACTTTTACAACTTAAAGCATCAACTAACAAAACATGATAGGATTTTTCTTGCAGGCTGCTTCAACAGTCGTTGATCCAAATGCCGCCACCACCGAAGAGAGCATTCGTTTGATTGATATTCTTTTCAAAGGAGGGGTTGTGATGATTCCATTGATCATCCTTTCGCTCATTTCTATTGCTTTTATCATCAGCAAATACCTGTTTATCCGTGAGCGGTCGAAGATTGACCACAACCTGGTCAATAGTGTGCTTGACAAGGTGTCTCTGGGCCAGTTTGACTCCGCAAACTTATTATGTGATCAGGCTAACAGCTCTCTGGGCAATGTGGTTAAGGCTGGTGTTTCACAGATAGGTAAGCCGATCGAATATATTGAAAAAGCCCTCACCGTTCAATCCAACATTGAGATGAGTGAAATGGAAAGTAAGATGGGGTATATCAGTATGGTTTCAGGTATTGCTCCCCGTCTGGGTTTTATAGGTACTATTCTCGGGGTTATTATGATCTTCTACAACATTTCGCAGACGGCCGACATTTCCATCGGCACTATCTCTGCGGGTCTATACCAGAAGATGATTTCATCTGCTACAGGATTGGTGGTCGGTGTGGTTGCCTTTATGGGTTACAATTACCTGCTGACCAAGATTGACAATTTCTCACTGCATCTGCAGAAAGAGGTACTTGAATTTATCAAAGGCCTTCAAAAACCAGTAAGATAATATGATGGAGATCCGAAAAAGGAGGCCCTTCCATGATGAAGATGCGATGTCGGCTATGAACGACATTATGTTCTTCCTGTTGTTGTTCTTTTTGATCATCGCTACGATGTCCAATGCCAACATCATCAAGATCCTCCTGCCAAAATCAGATACAACCAGCCAGATGGCCAAGCAGCCACTGACGCTTACAGTTACCGAGGAGTTGAAATATTATGTCAACTCAAACGAAGTACCTGCGGGAATGCTCGAAGGCGCATTGGCAGATGCGGTCAAAAGAAATGAAGACCCGACAGTCGTGCTTCGAATAGCAAAATCACTTACCGTCCAGGACTTGGTAGATGTCATGTCCATAGCCGCCAAGTTAAATCTCAAGATGGTCTTATCGACAGAGAAGTAATATCAAGGTATAAGTAAATCACTATAAAAAAGAAAGGCGTTCAAGATATTGAACGCCTTTCTTTTTTACTTTATTGACAATTTATCGGAGATCTTTCAAGACAAAGAGAACCGGGTTGAGTACAGATCCTCCCAACATGCGGGAGCGTTCATCAGACCAACCATATAATCTGTCCGGCATGTCTGCATTATCTTTAAAGGGCATCTCGATCGTGAAAGCCAGACAACCGAAGCGTTGTGCCATGGCATTGCTGCACAAAGTCATATTGGCTTCACCAAAATGATCAAGCGGATATTTGTGGGTATCCTGGAAATCCGGCCAGGTATCCATCCAGTGATCAATAAATGTCCTCTCCATGGTAGCCAAATACTCATCATATCCCGGGATGCCTTCTGAAGCAGCGATAAAATTGTAAGGCAATGCTTCATCGCCATGAACATCAAGAATCAGATTCATGCCGGTCTCATCCATTTTGTTTCGCACATAATACACTTCAGGACTGTATTTTTTTGTTGGTTTCTGCCACTCGCGGTTAAGGTTAGCACCGGATGCACTGGAGCGCAGATTACCAGCAATCGATCCGTCAATATTCATATTAGGAACGACATAAAAGACGGCTTCTTTCAAGAGCCTCCGGGATACCGGATCATCTTCATCCAGGAGGCGACTGAGCATGCCTTCAATAAACCATTCTGCCATACTTTCACCCGGATGTTGTCGTGCGATGACCCAGATGATTTTTTTATTCTTTCCGGGCTTGCCGACCCTGAGCATTTCGATGTCCCGACCTTCAAAAGTCTTTCCAACAACTTCCATTGACACGTTATCAAACAATTGTGTTTCATGAATCAGATCAAGATGTCGCTCATACGAGTATGGCGCGAAATACGCGAAATAGACCGAATTGTGTTCAGGCTCAAAATCGATGGTGAGGATACCGTTGCGAAAAGTAGTCGGAACCCTGAACCACTCTTCACGATCATAGGAAGCACAGGCCTGATAGTTTTTCCAACCTCCGGGGTAGGAAGATTTCCCCGCATTGATGATGGATATTTTACATCGCCGGTCAACAGCTCCGGTCAGCCGGAAATGAAACCACTGTAAAAAATCTGAATTGGTGTCCTTCCGGATTTTCAGTTTTATGCTATTCTTTTTGGCGTCCAGACTAACAAACTGTATATTTCCACTATCAAAATTGCACGAGATTTCCATACGCAAAGTTTATTGTTACAAACGGGAACAAGATAAAGCTTTAGCCGGGTCACCGATGTATATCAAAAACATTTCCATGGATGTGTTTGGTCATTTGATCGGTCATTGACTGGCAAGTCTTTCTGGAACAGATGCATCCGACACAATAGATTCTGGAGGTGCTGAATTTTTTGGGGGGCGGTTAACTTTTACGTTAAACAAAATTTAAAGGAGCCCGGGAAAATGGACAGGCCAGCGGGTGCCATCGTTCTGATGAGGCAATATTGCAATAAAAGGATATATCTTGCAAATTAAAAAAACCTAACAAAATGAAAAAACTATTTTTGATTTTTATGTTGGCCGCGGCAATGTACCAAGTGGCTTCTGCACAGACAGCTCAGACTGTATATTTTGAACTAGGGGGACCAGGTCTTGCCTCTTTCAATTTTGATACTCGCTTTAAAGGACAAGACGGTCTCGGTGCCCGGATTGGTTTAGGGGGATTTAGTGTCGGCGGCGAAGGAGTTGTTTTTGTTCCTATAGGTCTCAATTATCTTTTGGGGAAAGATGGAAGACATTTTTTTGAAATAGGTGGAGGGGTCACCCCGGTCTTCGGAAATGATGGAAGTGATGGAGCCTTTGCGGGAACATTTGGTCACCTGTTGTTTGGATACAGACTGCAACCTCAAGATGGGGGCTTTTCCTTCCGGGCATTTATCAATCCAATCTTTGGAAATGGGTTTTTTATACCTTATTACCTCGGATTGTCTTTCGGGTATAAGTTTTAGTCAGCCAAATCAAATAAAGTTGCTCAACAAAAAATGCATGGAGGTTACACCATGCATTTTTTGTTGAAATTCATACTTGAGCCGGATGCTTCAATGCAATTCAAAACGTAGCAGTGCGTGTTCATCTCCAAGGGATGAAGTGGTCAGAATCAAACCGACGCCATTGGCATAGTAATATTGCGTAAAAAACTGGGTGCTGATCAGGTTTCCATTCATATTGATTTTGCTTTCAGCTTCCAGCATCACCACATCGGAATATGTTTTTCCTTCCACCTCCTTATGGATGCCAATTTCTTTGACGGTAAAGGCCATGATGCTGTTCAATCCATTGGCCGTAAAAGGGGCATCCCAGGTTTCTCCTTGTTGCAGATCATCTTTTAGCCAAAGCTGAAAATTGTCTTTGTCCACCATTTCATTATACATGGTATGGCCTTCAATCTTTACTCGAGATGGTGTCGGTACAGTACTGTTTTGCATCGTGACCATGTTACCGGAGATGCTCACGACGGCATTGGTGTATGTGCTATCGTCTTTCTGTTTGTACGCCCATGAGTTTCCAGGGGCAAGGGGATAATACTGCATCATCGTTATGTAGGTTTAAGGTATGTGTATGTTATTTTATGGTAGTAAGACTTCAACACGATTCAGAGGGAATGTCTAAGCTCTGGTTGTGCATACGGCTGTAAAAATATTTCACCCTGGGGCTGCGGTCCCCATTTTCTATTGAGTGGTGATTCTAAACGATTGGAAGGAATAAGGTTAAGATATATCGTGAAGATTCCCCTTTCTCCCTTTACGAAATGTCGTTGGAGGGTTCTATTGTATATGGGCTACAAACCAGGTGGAAAATAGCTCACCTTAGAGGGAGTGAATCCAAACACCAAACTCTATATTATTGATAGTCAGCCGAATAGCTGATACTATTGTAGTCCCGACAGGGATCGAACCTGTATCTTAGGTTTCGGAAACCTACATACTATCCATTGTACTACGGGACCAGGGAGCGCAAAAGTAAGATACTTCTTTAAAACATCAATTAACAGCCAAGCAAGCATTTCCTGGCACTATACTGAGAATGGATAGGGTGTGGAAGAATGTAAATGAAGGGATATATTGTCATGTAGCTTCCCTTTCCTACATTGGGCCCCATTCTATTGCATAAAGTCGAGGTGCTAACCAATTCCATTTTATAACTTTAGAGAAGCGCGGGCATTACTTTCCGTGTCTATACTGCAAAACTGACCAATATGGCCAACCCCAAAATTGCTTTTTACAGATGGCTGATGTTGCTTGGCAGCATTGTCTGGCATCATACTCTATATGGGACAAGTTTAACCCCGCCGCCACCGGCCAATGACAACTGTGCCAATGCCATACCAATTCCTATCAGCGGCGCCGGGTTTGATTATGGAACCTTTACTTCCGAGACATCGGACCTTTCAATGGCAACCGGACAGGCAGGCGAGTATTTTGCTGAATCCGGCCACACCCGATCTGTCTGGTATGAATTTGCAGTGCCTACCCACCGAAGTCTGGGTGTAAATATGGGTGGGAGTAACCTTGAAAATGTTGCTGTCACGGTCTTTGAACCCACCAGCTGCCTGCCGCAATCCAATTTTCTCACGGGTACACTATTAGCAAATGGAGGCGGAGATATAACCAACTCTTGCTCTAAGGTTGGCTTATATCGTGTCCAGGTTACGGGACCGGCCAACAGCATAGCTTCTGTCTTTATTATTTTGACCCTGGCTTGTCCCAGCTCAATTACCTCTCTCTATGATTGTCCAGCGGATGCTTTTGAATTCAATGCCGGAAATCCGCTTACCCAATTTCAAGTGTCATCCGGCAACCATGATATAGAATGCCAGAGCCTGGATGAGCCAGGTGAAAACAACTGCCTTCCGATTGCGAACAGAGCAGACTACCTGCAAAGCTCTTGGTACGTATTTACAACAGGCAGTTCTGTCGATCTGCTGATTTTTTATTTTGGTATAGGTTCCAATACTGACAGAGCAGGCTATCGGCTTTTGGAGGGAAACGTACGCAATACAACTCCGGGAACGCTACCACTCATCGATTGCGGAATGGCGACACCTGACAATCATACACGGCATATCGAATTTCCTTGTTTGCTCAAACCAAATACTACGTATAGCCTCTCCCTTATTTTTCATAAGGATTTTAACCGGGTTATCAATCTGAGTGCCCAGCAAAGAGGCGTGTCTGCTACAGGATGGCCTATGCCTGTATTACCTCCGGTATTGGCATCGAATCAACTCGGGGCATTGCCGGAAAGTGTTGCCGGCACTACTACTGTCTGGACGGATCGGTACGATTGCTCGTCATTTATCATTGACAATGTGTGTCCGCCCGCCAATCCGAATTCCGGAATTGTGACCATTGGAACCGGCATTGATGCCAGGAGATTTGACCTGGCCACCTGGGCTACCTTTACCATCACCGAAGATGCCCATGTAGAATTTGAAATCAATTCCGGTATTTTCTGGGGCGATTTTCACACAAGGATATTTAGTTCAACCCTTGGTAATACATGCCCCTCTCCCAGTCCGGTCACGGATTTACTATTTGAATTTTCAGGACGAAATATTGAATATAAATGTATGCCGGCAGGCGAATACGCCATCCAGATATTGTCCAGCTCCGTTGATCCGAATACACTGATGGGAGGATTTGATGAGGCATGGACCTATGGCTGTCTTGGGACTCAGTTTACCATGGATTTCACTGTTTTTGCACTTCCGTCGGTTGGCTTGTTCAGACTTAATGCGCCGGACAGTGTCAATGCTATAAACAATATGACTCCACTCCAGGAAAACATCCTGTACCCTTCTATACCCGCAGTCTTCATTTGTGACAACACGGTCATTCCTGACAATGTAACGTGTCCCAATGTGGAGAAGGCGATCTATCGGGAGGCAGTCATAGGCGATGCCAATGCGGATGGTACAGATGACTCAGGCCTCCTATCCATCAACCGTTTGCGCACAGACACCACAACTCAGGGTAAGATCGTCTATTCCTTTACGGAGGGTGATGCCAACCAACTGGCTACTGCTGCGGGCACACATGCAGCTGGCCAGGAAATACCCGGATTGGTTGATTATCCAGGATTTTGCATTGATCAGGATGACAATACGCTATTCCCTAAAGGGATAGATAGATTCTGTGTTTGTGTCACACCGGGGACCTATACGCTGGCCAGCCTTGGGAATGAAGATCATGTAGGCATGGGCGATAATCCGGGATTCGTATTTAATGTTCATAAAACAATTCATGACAGCAGGCCTAATGCAGAATTGATCAATGTGGGCGTCAATCTTCCTGCGTCCTATACAAGCGGACCTGATGTATTTTCTTGTGATGATAATCTCGGCAATATGCCTCCATGCGGAAGACGCAAGAAATTAGTCTTCCGTGAATTCTACTTACCAGTACCAGCCTTAGTTACGGTTTCAGAAACAGGCAACACAACCAGCGTCATCAGCTTGTTTAGTGGACAGGCCTCGCATCCTGATTCTATCCTCACATTATTAGGGGGCTGTGCACCCAGTTTTGTGCAATTGTATGATCCATGTAACCCGCTGCCAGCCGGTTGGTATACAGTCGTCTCTTATGGTGAGGGGCCAAACTACACAGACAACAGAGTATGGAATCCTCCTGCCAACCTCATCACAGAATATCAGGGAGATCCGAGAGACGTGGGTAAAACAACCAGAATCGTCCTTACGCTCGAACCTCCCATCATACCAAACTATAACCGTCCGGAAAAGGCGTGGCAGGCGGGAACTACGGATTGGTCAACACCACCAGTGTCAACACCAAACCTTACTACCTGGAATGTTTATTCATTTCCGCGAGATACCTTTTGTCAGCCTGATACGCCCTTCATTTCTGACAGTCTTTTACCCTGTGCACCCGGATACAACCGTGTCTCCTTTTATGTTTTTGAAATCACCAAACCTTCATTTGTACAGATCCGAAATATAGATCCAACCTATTATACAGAAGTATTTCCATTCGATGTCAATGCTCAACCGGAATCCCTTTTAACTGTGCCTCCTGTATATCAGTGTCTGAGTGCCGGAGTTTACTATCGACAAATATGTGACCTCCCACCGGGGAAATATACGATCGCCATTTTTGCAAACGACACTCACGAAGGAGCGTCCATTGGACCTGCTATCTACGTGGATGAAGCTGAACAGTCCAGATTTGATCATGTATGGAATGCGTATGATTTTGATCAGATACCACGCACCAATGTGTTTGTGAATGGAAGAGCAAATGATGTAAACCCGATTCCTAACCAGGCACCTAGCCGGGACAAATTCTACTGCACCACCGGGGCTACAACAAGCGATCCTGTAGAAACGCGTTGTGCGTTACAATTTAATCCACTGATCTATGGTCAGCCGCCAGGGGTGCCCAAACCACAATTTTTAACCGGGCAACCTCCAGCCCCTGTCTCCCAACCATGGCGAAACCTATGGTATACGTTTGAGCTTTCAGGCTCCGGTATATGCACCATTCAAACCCAGGTATTGAGTGGTGTCAACCGCCAGCCGCTGATAGCCGTGTACGAGAGCGAGGCAGATGCAAGTATTTCATGGGCAAGCCTGCAAGCTCATCTCATAACTCCACAGGATTCTATTTTGCCAGGATTGAAACTGATCAGAGAGAATGTAGATATTTTTTGTGATGCCGATCTCCCTCAAATGATTTTTACCAAGAGCGGATGTCTTCGTGATAGTGTTCGGTATTATATCGTTGTCAGTTTCGATGCAGACGATACGCCCAATCCCCCTGCTTATCCGAACCAGGCCATTTCTGTTTCCATCAAATACGATCCAAGACCAACATTCATTGCATTGTATGATGAACGTACAACGGCCAATGTGGTCAATGGATTTGTAGAGACCGTGCCTCCCTACACGGACCAACCACTCGCCACCGGCAATACATTTTTTAGCACTGATTTTTCACTTCTCTGCTACACACGAAACTTCACAGATCCTTCGCCTGCATTACCATGTCTTGAGACCGGCAAATCAGCATGGTTTAAGTTTGAGGTAGCCGATGAAGGACAATTTTACACTGCGTTGGAAAAAACAGGAGGATTCACTGGTTGGCATACAGATGCAAGAGATATTTCTGTTTGGCGGGAAAATGCACCCGGGTTTCCTCTGTTACAGGACCTCGAACTCACAGCACAGTTTGTAGCAGCCGACAATCATTCATGGTTGAGAAGCTGTATAGAGCCAGGCACCTATTTCCTGGTGGTTCGACATTGCGGATTGTCGATAGATACCATTCAATCTTACAGAGTGGTCATGAAACTGACAGAAACCCCAGGTGATTTTTGTAAAAATGCAATACCATTGGTAGTACCGAATTTTACGCCGGTATCTGCTACGGTTATTCCTGATTGCCATACGATCGGGACTGATTATGGAGAGACAACGGTCCAGGGGATGGGATGCTTGCATGAACCCATACCACAAAAGACCTCCTGGTTTCGCGTAGCAGTGAATGCTTCACCCGAAATGGACATCACGTTTGAGCTGACTGAAAATCTTGCACTCGTGGACATGGACCAGTTGTCGTATCGTGTTTTCTCCGGTTCGTGTGGCGCGCTCACACCGATTTCCTGTAGTTCTATAGGCAGTAATATCATCACCCAACGATGTCTCTCTCCCGGAGATTACTATGTTCAGGTGGCACTGCCTGACAGAGTCGGTAATGAATCTGTAACCGGCACGATTGTATTAACGATTACTGCCGCAAACAATACAGATCCGGATTGCATACCGGTTGATGTAACCCAGCCACTAGCTGATTTTACCTATACAACCGATTGTGAAATCGTCACGTTCAATAATATCTCAACAGCAGGTGAAGACATCACCTATCTCTGGGAGTTTCCAGATAGCACAAGTACGGATCCCAATCCGACATGGATTCCATCAACGGGGGTAGGTACTTTTCCGGTCACACTAACCGTGACCAACACAGCACTCAATACATCCACATCGCTTACAATCAATGTAACGATCAATAACGCCTTTGGCAATTTTACGCCGTTACAAGATGCTTCTATTTGTAATGAAGATGGTCCGGTTACTATAGATGCTACACTGCCCGGACCTGGAATTGTAACCTATCGTTGGGATAATAATTCCACTAATCCGGTCCGGACGATCATCACAGCAGGGTCGTATTGGGTGAGCATCACCAAAGACGGATGTGAACTTTTGGATACAGTCATTGTAACTGCCGTCAATGCCAAGAGAGATATTGCTACCACTATTTGTGCTGATGAAAGTATAGTTGTCTCCGGTCAGTTATTTGATAAAGACAATCCTTCGGGAAGCATCATTCTACCCAATGCCCATCCGAGTGGCTGTGACAGTATACTCACCGTGAACCTTAGTTTTTACCCAGTGTCAGGCAGCCAGTATGCCGAAACTATATGCGATGGCGACAGCTATTTATTCGGTGGGCAGCCATTGACGACCTCAGGTAATTACAGCGATATCCTGATTAATATAATAGGCTGTGATAGCGTTGTGACCCTTTCGCTTTGGGTCACGCCTCAAGAAATACATGATCATGATATCAGGGGATGTATTGGAGAATCGATAACAATACAACCAGCTGTCATAGGGTCAGATTTCATTTGGAATACAGGATCTCCGGATGATTTCCTGATGGTGAGCATTCCGGGAACCTATGAGGTTACCATAAGTGATGCCTCCGGATGTATCATCAGCATAGAGACATTTATTGTTTCTTTTGGATTGCTGGCATCGCCTGTTGTAGCCGTACCAGATCCTGTTTGTGCCGGCGAAGAAGTGATACTGATAGCCAGTGGCTCTGCCTATGAATACAGATGGTTTGACGCAGCAACGGGAGGTAATCAGTTGGGAATTGGAGCGACCTTGTTAGTGAGTAATATCTTCATGGATAGTACGATCTATGTAGAGACATTTCATACAACCATTGATGGATGCGTCAGTGAGCGGGAACCTGTGTTCATCGAGGTCATTGAAGAGATGATACTGACAGCGACTTTGGATACGCTGATTTGTTTTGGAAATTCAGTTGAATTGCCTTGGGGTGAAATAGTGACGCCTGCTGTTAATTCCAGCTATTCCTTCACATGGCAGTCTGCACAGACCGGTTGTGATAGTCTCATCCTGACTGTTAATGTTGATCTTGAAGATAAACCATCGTTGGTTCTTCCTGCTGAACATACATTGTTCCTCGGAGATAGTATCCTGTTGATACCGCAACTTGACTTCCAACCTGACTCTATTGAATGGACCCCGGCACAAGGATTGAATTGCACAGATTGTCTGCAACCATGGGCCCAGCCTGTACGAAACACAGATTATGTGCTCACGCTATGGACACAGGAAGGGTGTATCGTAACCGCTACTGTTCACATTGAAGTGAATAAAGACGTAAGAGTCTACTTCCCAAATGTGTTCTCGCCTAATGGTGATGATGTCAACGATAAGTTTACCGTCAGCGGCATACGCGATCTGATTTTGGTGAAGACCCTGGTGATCTATGATCGTTGGGGTGGAGCATTGTGGCAGGGAACGGATTTTGTTGCTGATGGAACCAATGGCTGGGATGGATATTCTCGTGGGCAGCCTGCAGCTTCAGGGGTATATGTCTGGACGTGTGAAATCGAGTTGATTGATGGGAGCCGTGAAGTGTTTTCGGGAGATGTGACGTTGATCAGATAGCAATGAAAGGATTGTAATAATAGGTCGTTACAATCCTGTATCCCGCATTTTAATAAAGAGTTGTTCCGCTAGCGTCTTCCCGGATTTATCAATCATTTTAATGGTATAATTTCCGTGAGGTAAATGGCTGATCGCAGCGGTAATCACATGGCATCCTTTTGAATATCGTGCTGATTTGACCAATACCAAATCAAGTGAGGCCTGGTCCCTGATTTGTATTTCGGCGAAATACGTTTTACCCAATGCCACCTTGATTTTCAGGCTGTCCTCACTACCTACCGGATCGGTCACCATCATTACCTTGGGCGAAGGGGTATTGGCTGCTTTAAATTCAAAATGCATAAAAAACAATTCACTAAACAAATGGGCACCCCAGCCAAAGTCTACCGGTTTATCAGCAGGATTGCAAGGGTTATCAAGCGTGTTATCATACTGGGCCAAGGCATGGATCTCCGTTCCTTCGGGAAGGAATAAAGGCGTTTCAAAATGAAAGGTTTGCTTCCAGTTAAAGTTCCAATCGTTTATTTTTAGAAGTTTCAAAGCGCTTGATTGCCCAGGAAGTTTTGCATAGACTTCCCATGACCGGCAAAGAAGATTTGCCTGGGGCGTGAGACTCATCACTTCCATATCATAAGGGACTGTATAGATCGCATGATATGTCTTTTTTGTTTCAGCAGGTATAAACAAAGAGTCTGTAGTGAGGGTATATGGATTGATTAGTGGTGCAGAGAAGATAATATGGTCAGGGTTAATCGGGGGATAATATAAGCGGATAACGGAAGAGTCTTTTTGAGGCCGTCCGGTAGGTCCATAGTGTACATGCACAATGAGTTTACTTCCTCGTGGCAGAAACTTTGCAGCCCCCTTTTCGAAGAAAGTTGTTTTTTGTTGCGGAGACCAGGTGTACCAGAAAGGTTGATCAGGTGTCTTTCCCAGACCACCAAAACTGAAATATCCATATCGCGGATCCCATTGATCTGATGACTCAAATTTGTCCGAAGTCTCCACGGAGATACTCACGAATCGTACAATTTTTTTATTGCCGGGAACAAATTCAATACCATCCACCCAGATATCCTCCCGGAGACCGGTTGGCAAAACAAAAACCTGGTATTGATCAAGATAAATACCATATTGTTCAAAGGACTCAGCCATGGGGATCACAAGATCAGCGGTTCGTTGTGTGAGGCCATTGAAGATCGAATCCTGCAATGGTTTTTCCTGCATCTCATTTCCTTCAGCCATTTCAGCATTTACCCAATCACTGATTTTTTTAATCTCGAGATCAGTCAAGATTCTTTCATTGGCAAAATGACTGTACGTAGCATCAGCATACCATGGCGGCATCAGTTTTGACGCGGTGACGTATTGAATCATCTTGCCGTAGGCAGAAACCTGTTCATAGGTCGTTAAAGGCATGGCCCCAATTTCATTCACCTGGTGACAACTGACACAATGCCGATCCAGAATGGGTTTAACATCTCCGAAATAGGTTATCTCCTGCCCTTTACTGTGTATGTAGAGGACAGAGAATAAAAGCATTGAAATGAATCTAGCGGGATGCATCCATGGTGATATAACAACCAACAGGTGTCGGCCATGGTTTTGGAACCAATCCACCACTCAGCAAGACGGCAAGGGCCTCATCAAGATCATTTTTGACCGCACTGTGTTTCATTTTGCCTGGAGCATAATACGCGCTATTGATTCGTCCGCGATAATAGACCTCCCCGGTATCATCTGTAATCACCACCTCCGGGGTTACCGAAGCACCTAATTGTTTTGTGAGTCGATGATCTTTATCTAGCAGTGTTTCAAAGGCCAGTATTTCATATTGTTCCTTGAAAAGTTGGGACGTTTTATAATTACTATTTTTGAAAGGAAAAACAGCATGGAAATCAACCCGGTCTACATACTTCGCGGCAATGGTGCTCAATGGTTTTCCCATATAATTACAGACCGGACATTCTTCTGCCAGGAATACATATACATGCCAGGATTTCTGGGCCATGCCCTGAATTGATAAAGCCAGAAATATTAAAAAACTGAATACCGATTTGGTCATATGTTCTAAAGTTAAAAAACTCAGGACAAATCTACCAGGGATAAGCCCCTTTTATGCCAACAAGTATGATGAATGGGGCATATATCGGTACAACCACGCCGCTTAAGCAAACGGATCAAATCCACCTTGATTTCAAAACACCGAAGAAAGGTGAATTGAACAGCCATGACAGAACCTTCTGGCCTGCTGCTCAGCCTTTTCTCCCGTTCGTCATAACTTTTGGCTGGTTCGGCACGAGCCATTAGATAATACACGTCTTCGTTTGTTGTTTTGTAGCCATCAAACCAAAAATGGTAAATGAAAGTAATCTGGACACTATTTATACTTATCCTTCTTACCACAGCAGCAATCTCCCAAACTTGCGAGGCCCGGTTCACGTTTGACAACACCAATCTGACCATCCATTTTATGGATCAGTCTACTCATGCGACAGGCGATCCGATAATAGCCTGGGATTGGAATTTTGATGATGGAGGTACATCAACCCAGCAGAACCCAACGCATACTTTTCCCGAACCTGATAGGTATGATGTCAATCTTTCGATTGAGACGCAGAGTGGATGTGTATCAAACTTTGAGATCAGGATCGAAACCTGTGATTTTGGAATAGACTATAGTATTGGAGCCTGCAATGGACAGGCAGAAATTCCAATAACGCTTAACATTACAGACATCTTCGACAATGCTATAGATATTGATGTACTCCTTGATGGACAGAGTGTTCCGGGGAGTCCGTTTTCTATTGATGGTCAGTCTCCCGTTAACCTGACAGTGAATGTTCCTGGCAATGGATTTCAACACACTATTGTGGTTCAATCGCTGGATATTGAAACCTGCGGCAGAACTATTTCCTTTGCGGTTGATGATTGTTTATCCGATTGCTTTTTATCAGCGCTGAATGTCAATTATACACCAGGGATTACGCATACTGTAATCGTCGACGATAATTTCTTTTCACCACAGAGCATTGCGATCGTGTTGGGGGATATCGTTCATTTTACATGGGCAGGCGGAGGACATAGCAGCACCTCAGATGCTACCAGTGGAACTGATGCCTGGAATTCAGGTGTCATCGGAGCCGGCTCTTCATTTGATGTCAACATTCACAATCCTGGCACGCACCCTTATTATTGCATTCCACATGGAGGCCAGGGTGGCGTAGGCATGAGCGGACAGATTTTATCCAATTGTCCGACTGGTACAACAACTGATCTTCAGATCAAATTCAATACCACTATAGCCAATGGACAAGGGTACAATATCCTGTGGGACAATGTAGCCGTTCCGGGAAGTCCGTTCAACTATAATGGAATAGGTCAACAAAGTGTCAACATCAACATAGCCGGTGATGGTATGCCGCACGAGCTGGTGGTACGCGATGTGGCAGATCCGACCTGTGACCTGACGATGACTTATAACGCTCCCGATTGCGGACAAGGAGGAGGAGAACCTGTTTGCAGCATATCCGGTAATCTTGGAAACTATAGTACATGTGTGAATATGAATGTTACGGCAAATCTGACCGTGAATGGCACTAATGGTGGTGCCGGATTTCAAGTAAGCATTGATGGAGGTGCGGGTACCTTTTACGCTTACACAGGAAGCACCACAAATGTCACCATAACCCTGCCCGGTGACGGGGGAAATCATACTCTGGAAATAACTGACGATGTAGACCCGGCATGTACTGTAGTCGTCAATACAGTAACTCCTGATTGTAATCTTCCTTGCTCCATCACAAATCTTACCGCTGTTACTTCGAGCGGCAACGGCGGACCAAGCGGTATTATTCATATCGTCAATGTCGAAGATTTTCAGTTTAATCCTAACACGGTTAATATAACAGTGGGCGATGTAGTGCAGTGGAATTGGACAGGGGCCATCGCCCACACATCTACTTCTGATGTTTCAGGCAGCGTCAATAGTTGGAACAGTGGACTGTTGAACAATGGAGCTACCTACACGAGCCCGCTGTTAGAAGAGGGGACGCATCCCTACTACTGCCTTCCTCACGGAGCGCCGGGTGGTGTAGGTATGTCAGGCGTTGTGGAGGTTCTTCCGTCATGCAACTCGTTTGGACAGACAACCGTGCTTGTCCAGTTTACAATTACAAACGGCGGCTCTTCGGGATACATGATCCTGGTGGATGGCAACAATACCGGTACCTTTTCTTATGTGCCGGGTACGGCGCAATCAGCATCCATCCTTGTAGCGGGAGATGGAGCTAGTCACAATATCATCGTACAGGACATACTTGATATGGCCTGTGCTGCAAACGTGGGTGTGGTAACTCCGGATTGCAGTGGCGGCGGGAATCCTTGTTTGGTTTCCTTAAGCCCTGCAATTATCGGAGGATGTATAAATAATATGGTTCCGGTTTTGTTGAATGTTACCGGCATGAATACTGACTCCATATACACGGTTACCGTGGATGGTCAGCCTGCCGGTACATTCCATTATTCCAATTCAAACGCCCAGGTCAATATCACTGGCGATGGACTGAGCCATACAATAATAGTTACCGATGGTATTGATTCTGTCTGCAAAGACACATCCATGCTTATTGTTCCCGATTGTACTTTGCCATGCAGTATTACGATCGATCAGCTTAGTTTTGGTAACAACGTTTCGCATATCGTTGAAGTCCAGGATTTCCAGTTTTCACCATCGTTGATCACCATCAATCTTGGAGACACACTTCTTTTCCAATGGACTGGAGCCATTCCGCACACCGTTACATCAGATGCCTCATCAGGTCCGAATGCATTTAATTCAGGTTTGCTCGGACAAGGTTCTTCATGGCAATTGATATTGAATTCAACAGGCAGTTTTCCATATTACTGCCTTCCTCACGGTGCTCCGGGAGGTGTAGGCATGTCAGGTATCATTGAAGTAACTTCTTCCTGCAATGAAGGGATGGCCAACGGGACGCTTGCCATCAGCTATATCAATTCTACTTCGCAGGGATTTAATGTGACGGAAGACGGGAACCCAGTAATGGGTTCGCCATTTTCTTTTTCTCCTTTAGGTCAGCTTACCCTTCCACTTATTGTCAACGGAGATGGAGGCACACATACCTTCACGGTTTCAGATGTTGGAAATCCAGGATGCAGTGCCCAACAGGCAGCCAACGTGCCTGCATGTGGCGGTGTTTGCACAATTGACATCACGGAAGCAACGGTCTCACCATGCACGGATAACAATGTTGCCCTATCCGTAATTTTTGTTTCAAACCAAACCACGGCTACCTATAATATATACAAGGATGGCCTGAAACTGAATGATACAGCATTGACTACAGATGTAGCAGGAAATGGATCGTACACCAGATTGGTGGCCGGTAACAATATTACAGCATCTATATCTGTACAGTTTGTTGAAACCGGGTCGTGTTCAGATACCATAAGTGTAGTCATACCATCATGCGGTGTGCCATGCCTGATTTCAGATTTTAATGTTGGTCAGCGAGGCGTGCTCCACACCGTCGAGGTGAAAGACTTTTCATTTGTACCCGCGCAAATAGATGTATTGATAGGAGATACAGTTAGGTTTGTCTGGACCGGTTTGATTCCACATACTACGACATCTGATGCTTCTATGGGTACGGATACGTGGAGTAGTGGCCTTCTGGGGCAAGGTGCAGCATATGATGTTGTGATCAGTTCCACGGGCGTATTCCCATATTATTGCCAGCCGCATGGTGGACCGGGTGGAATAGGGATGTCAGGGAGCATACAAGTGCTGGATACCTGTAATGCGGATAAATGGCTTTCGAACATGTCCTTCAATGTTTCAGCAGGCAGCCCGCTTGGCTATAATGTATTTGTCGATGGCGTCAAGATCACCGCCAACCCACTACCTTATGACAACCCAATAGGTTTTAACGAAACTATTGTTGAATTGCCGGGCGATGGTGCATCGCATTTGGTTACCATCCAGGATATGGAGACTGGATTTTGTGCTTTTACGATGCCGGTTCAAACCAGCATCTGCGGTGCAGGTTGTACAGTAATAAATCTTATAGCCAATACCGGAACTAATATCCTCCATACAATACAAGTGAGGGATTTTGATTATTTCCCGATACATTTAACGATAGGCGCGGGTGAAAAAATTAGATTCGTTTGGACCGGAGACATACCGCATACAGTGACGTCTGATGCGCTGACCGGACCTGAAGTCTGGAACAGTGGTTTATTAGGATCAGGTGCTACCTATGACCTGGTCATTGATACACCAGGCATCCATCCATATTTCTGTATTCCTCATGGAGGCCCCGGAGGCATTGGTATGTCAGGAACCATAACCGTATTGCCGGTATGCAACGACCACCAGGAAAATGTTCAGCTTTCGTTTGAGGTGACAAATGGCAGCCAGGCCGGATATAATCTCTTTGTGGATGGCTCGCTTTATGGACAGAATCCAAGATTATATGACAATCGCATGGGCGCTAATGAGGAAGTGATCAGTTACCCTGCAGATAACGGACAACATATTGTCACCATTCAAGATGTTAACAACATGGTATGTGCGGCCAGCGATTTTTTCACCACAGGCTCTTGTTCCGCAACTTGTCAAATAAGTGGTCTGGACTATTATCTGGGTAATGGCCGGGTCAAGTTAGTCGAGGTAAAAGACTTTAGTTTTGAGCCCGCAACGCTACTGGTTGATCTTGGGGATACCATACGTTTCAGCTGGACAGGAGCCATTCCTCATACAGTTACGTCCGATGCTGCATCCGGATCAAGTGTATTCAATTCAGGATTACTGGGTCAGGGATCAACGTATGATCTTGTTCTATCAGAGGTGGGGATGCATCCTTATTATTGTATTCCGCACGGTGCACCAGAAGGTATCGGTATGGCAGGCAATATCAATGTAGTGGAACCGTGTGACGATGGAAGTGTATTTGTGGATTTTGAATTTTTCTCTTCTGGGCCTGGTCAGTCATATGACGTGCTTAATCAGGGTAACCTCGTGATCAATGACAAGGCTTACATACCCGGAGGCATACAGCACTTTACCCTTGAGCTCCCCGCCCAGGGGCAGTCACATGACATTCAGGTGACAGACAACGGGGCTGAAAATTGTGTGGCATCTGTTTCGCTTGATTCATTCGATTGTAATGATCCTTGTTTCCTGGTCAGACCAGACTTTACCTACAACATCGATTATAGTACGTTAGCGGTTTCATTTGAGGATGATAGCCGTGGACACATTATCTCCTGGTCCTGGGATTTCGGAGATGGAGGAACATCAACACTTCAAAACCCGATTCATACATTTCAGGAAGCGATCTTGTATGAGGTTTGCTTAACGATAACTGCTGACAATGGATGTACGGATCAGATCTGTGATAAACTTCGTCTCGGAGCAGATGTGTGTAATGCATCTTTTACCTATATGCAGGATGGTTTAGAAATCGTTTTTAACAACACCTCAGATGTTTCTGATCCTGCTGTAGTGGCGACCTGGTTATTTGGAGACGGAGGTGGTTCGATGCAGTATGATTCCGTTGGACATACCTATGCATTGGGTCTCTATGAAGCATGTGTTACGGTCTCTTCATCGGGATGTGTCAGCACCCAATGTCAAATGCTCGATCTGACAGACCCTTGTCTTGCATTACGGGCAAGGTATTCAGCAGATGTTGATGAGGGAAATCCCCTCATTTATCAGTTTTCTGACCAGAGCTCAGGCCCGATAGATTCGCGGTTATGGGGCTTTGGAGATGGTCAGATCAGCACACAGACTAATCCGGTTCATCTTTATGCAAGCACCGGAGTCTATACTGTTTGCCTTCTAACCATTGACGTAGATGGCAATTGCACCAACTCTGACTGCAGGTCACTCTATGTCGGAACAACGGGCACAGGACCAGTAGAAATACAGTTGAAGAAGCTCACTATAGCACCTAATCCGGTAAGTGCTCTGGAAGGATATGCACAGCTTAGTGGCTTCGATGACCAAGACATTGGAACCAGTGCGTCCATCCATATCATTGATGTCACCGGAGTGCTCGTAAAGGATCAAAGGGTAACAATTGAAGAATCCATGAAAATTTCAACACCTGAATCTACCGGCTTGTACTACTTACAGGTCGTTTCAGGTAAAAACAGGTATGCGGCAATGATCGTGGTTCAATAACTTTATGATTATAATCGTTTTAACCACACTATATGCAAAACCAGAGTAGTCATACCATCAACTATCGCGGCTACAAAGCAAATCTGTACATGCTTTGGGCATTGCTGATAGCTGGAATGATCATGTTATTGTTGCCGGCATGTGAACACGAGCCCCTTGCACCGGTCGACCCTGATCCGATAGATACGATGGGGATGGACACCATGGATATGGATACGATGGAGGAGGATACGCTTGGCGTGCCCTGTGATCCTGATGTAGCATATTTTGATCGAGATCTCTTACCGATTCTTAAATCAAACTGTGCAAAGAGCGGATGTCACGATGCGATCACCCATGAAAAGGATATCATCCTTGATAATTTTGAGAATGTCATGGCCAGTGGAATTGTGAAACCCTATGATCTGAATGGCTCGGATCTGTATGAGGTCATCAACGAAACGGATCCGGATAAACGAATGCCGGAGCCGCCGAACCAGAAATTAACGACAGAACAGATAACACTGATCTCTAAGTGGATTCTTCAGGGAGCTAAAGATCTCACCTGTGACGAGATGGCGGGCCAGTGTGATACTACAAATATTACATATTCAGGTTTTGTAGCGCCGCTTTTAACGACCTATTGCGTCGGCTGCCATTCAGGAGGAGCTCCTTCAGGAAATATCGTATTAAATTCGCACGCCGGTGTTCAAACAGTAGCCCTCAACGGAAGGCTCATAGGTGCGATCACCTGGGCAAACGGATTTCAGCAAATGCCAAAAGGATCTGGCAAATTAGCTGACTGTAACATTCAAAAAATAAAAGCCTGGATAAGTAATGGAGCGCAGAATAATTAAAGGAATCATTTTAGGGATGGTCATCATGACCTCCTGCTATTATGATGTAGCGGAAGAACTGTATCCACCGACTACTTGTATCACGGGCAACATGAGTCTGCAGACAAACATAGTACCTATTCTGGAACGCAACTGCTATGTGTGCCACAGCTCTGCAGCGGGACCCAGCAATGGAAATGTTATTCTGGACACCTATACGGAATTAAATAAATACGCTACGGGTGGACAACTGGTAGGTGCCATTAACCACAAACCAGGATTTTCCTTTATGCCCAAGAATGCTTCAAAACTGGGAAGTTGTGATATCTCTAAAATTGAACAATGGGTTTTAGACGGTGCACTAAATAATTAATAAGTAGAATGATGATAGCCTCGCGTATAGTACGGGGGCGTATAACTTAAACAGAGCAGCCATGAGAAAAGTCCTTTTATTTCTACTCGTACTGGGCGTCATAGGCGCCGGCGTCGGTTACTATATGTATAACAAGCCCGTAGCCAGTCTGGAAAAAAAGAAAGCTGACATAGAAGCTACTTCCGATGAAATCATTACCGCTTACGAGGCGGATGAAAAGGCAGCCGATGGAGTTTACCTAGGTAAAGTAGTCCAGGTGACGGGCAAGGTATCGGCAGTGACGGAGCAAGAAGGAACAAAAAAAATACTACTTGAAACGTCCAATCCTATTGCAATGATCATCTGCGAAATGGAAACAGGAACGGAAACTGGGGATGTGAAAGCCGGTGATGTGGTTAGTGTAAAAGGCATGTGCACAGGGTATCTCAGCGATGTCATCCTGGTACAATCCACCCTTGTGAAAAAATAGAAGAACACACGATAGGAAAGCATACAAACAATAACATTAAAATAAATCTAATGAACATGAAGAATCTGATCGTATTCGCGCTCCTTTTCAGCGTACAAATTGCCATTGGGCAGAAATATTTTTCCAAGACCGGTAAAATATCTTTCTACTCTGAGGCCGCCATGGAAAAAATAGAAGGACATAACACCTCTGCAAGCACAGTGATCGATGCTGCTACCGGAGCCGTGGAATGGGGCGTACTCATCCAGGGCTTTAAATTTGAGAAATCACTGATGCAAGATCACTTTAACGAAAACTATATGGAAAGTTCCATCTATCCAAAGGCAAAATTTAAAGGGAAAATAGATAACCTGGCCACCGTCACTTTTTCTAAAGACGGACAATATAATGTCAATGTCACAGGAACACTAGAAATCCATGGGGTAACCAAAACAGTCACCACACCCGCTGTCATCACGATCAAGGGTGGTATGGTCTCTGCTAAAAGCAAATTTGCCGTAGCCCTTGCAGACTATAAAATAGAGGTTCCAAAGCTCGTCGCAGAAAACATTGCTGAAAAAGTAAATATCGAGATCATCGCGGATTATCAGCTGATGAATCAAATACCATAGAAAAGGGTGAGTTTTTTATTGCAGAACCCCTATTTGTACATAGCTTTGTCCATAGGGGTTCTTTTTATTTGAGCCCCAATCTGTTTACCTACACCAATACTTCTTTTTGAATGAACACATACAAATCAATCGTACTGAGCTTTCTTATAATGCTCAGTCTTAATGCATCAGGGCAGGAAGACGATTTGTTGTCACTGCTGGGTGAAGAAGAGACCGTTAACTATACGACTGCCAGTTTTAAGGCGACGCGGGTCATCAACCTTCATTCCCTTGAAAATATGGCCGGTGGTGAATTGGATATCCGCATTTCACACAGATTTGGCTTTATTAATGGTGGTGTTTATGATTTGTTCGGTCTGGATGAATCCACGATTCGCATTGGCGCTGATTATGGCATCACAGATCGCTTGATGATCGGAGCGGGAAGAAGCAGCTATGAAAAGACCTACGATGGTTTTGTCAAATTCAAACTACTCCGTCAAAGTACCGGGGCGAAAAACACCCCGTTCACGGTAGCGATTATGACATCGGCGGCGGTCAAGACTATCAAGCCATCTGACCCCAACAGGGAAAATTATTTCAGCAATAATTTGTTCTACACGTTTCAGCTGATCATGGGAAGAAAGTTTTCCGAGGCCTTCAGTCTTGAGCTAGTGCCTTCCCTGGTGCACCGCAACCTGGTCGAAACGAGCGCTGAAGAAAACGATGTCCTCGCCCTGGGTGCCGGCGGTCGTATCAAACTGAGCAAACGAGTCTCGCTCAATGCTGAATATATCTATGTATTTCCAAACCAGTTGGCGGAAGGATATCATAACTCAATCAGTGTCGGGTTTGATATCGAAACCGGCGGACACGTATTCCAGCTTCATTTCAGCAACAGTACGTCCATGATTGAGAAAGGATTTATCACGGAGACGGTAGGTCAATGGGGCAAAGGAGAAATTCACCTCGGATTCAATATCTCCCGCGTATTCAACGTGAAATAACCTATTTGCATTTGCCCTCCCGAAGGAGGATGAAAGAGCTGATCACAAATGCCGGCTGAATGACTATTTTTACAAAAAAAATCATGACGCTAAAACAACTGATCAAGCTCGAAAATAAGGCCAACGAGGTCTGGGTCATCAGCCCAACACTTCACTACGACATTGAAAACAAGGATTTTTCTGAACTCGTAAGTGTCAATCTGGGTGAAAGCACGAAGTATAAATACATCGTACCCGCGACGCCCCAGGTTGAAAAAAATCTTCAGTTGTATAAAAAGCGCTACAATGTCACTGAACGGGAGATCGCTAATAATTTTCTGATCCTTCCTCCTTCTGAGTTTAATCCATTCCTTATTGAAATCGCCATATATAATGCCTCTACAGACTGCATAGCCTGTGGTGCTCCCGCTACTGACGATAGTAATGAGGTGATCGTCTTCAAAGCATCTACAGCCAAAGCAATGGCTAAGAGCTTTGTGGAGCTCTGGAAGAAATATATGCGGGTACATCCCTAAACCCTGAAAACAATCCCTTATGAAACTTTTTGATGCATCTATCTATGCAGCCCGCCGCACATCCCTGATGACGGCCATGGGCAAAGGTGTTGCGCTTTTTCCCGGGGCCATAGAGCAAGCGTTCAACTACAAATCCAACACCTATCCATTTCGACAGGACAGTAGCTTTCTTTATTATTTCGGCTTTTCACAGCCCGGTCTTTCAGGAATCATCGATGCAGATAGCGGGAAATCTATCCTGGTGGGCAATGATGCTGATATTGAAGATGTGGTGTGGATGGGCCCGCAGCCAGCGATGAGCGAACGGATACAACAGATCGGAGCGGATGAATATATCAGTCCCGATTCTTTACAAGGATGGTTGAATGGAAAATCAATCCACTACCTGCCTCCATATCATGCTGACAGGATATTTTACCTGGCAGAGCTGCTCAATAAAACGACGGATGAAATAAAAAGCGGGCAATCTATGAAGCTCGTGCGGGCAGTGATCAAGCAGAGATCGCCTAAAGCTTCTGAGGAAATTGACCAGATGGAAGAAGCACTGTATATCACTGCCGCCATTCATACTCAGATCAGAAAATCAATTGCCCCCGGGAAATATGAAGCGCAGATAAGAGGTATAGCCGAGGGTGTTGCTTTTGCCAACCAGGCGCGGCTCGCCTACCAGGCTATATGCACGATACAAGGCCAGACCTTGCATAACAATGATTATCACCGGATGCTTAAAGATGGGGATATGTTGCTGTGCGATATCGGAGCAGAGAATATCATGGGATATGCAGGGGACATAACCAGGAGTTATCCGGTGAGTCCTAAATTTTCATCCATGCAGGCAGAAATTTATGATCTGGTACTGATGGCGGAGATGACATCCATCCAGGAGGTAAAAGCAGGAGTCAGATATCTCGATGTTCACCTGGGTGCTGCGCGTATCATCACAGAAGGACTGAAACAAATCGGGCTTATGAAAGGTGATGTAGATGAGGCCGTAGCGGTAGGTGCTCATGCTTTGTTTTTTCCACACGGACTTGGACACATGATCGGTTTGGATGTGCATGATCTTGAAAATCTCGGAGAGAACGATGTTGGATATGATGATACCGTGCAGCGAAGCCAGCAATTCGGAACGGCATACCTGCGTATGGCCCGCACACTGGAACCTGGATTTGTAATTACGGTGGAGCCAGGCATTTATTTTATTCCTGAACTCATGGACATGTGGCGGCAGGAAAGCAAGTACAAAGATTTTATTTGTTACGACAAACTGGATCCGTATAGAAATTTTACCGGCATTCGGATCGAAGACAATGTACTCGTGACAACGGACGGACCTGTGGTGCTCGGTCCGCCGATTCCTAAAATGCGGAGCGATATAGAACGCTAAGTAAAGACTAAACATAGACTCTGACATACAAATATTGGAGTCTCTTCCTCCGGATAAGCGGTCATATGATTATATAAAGAATGATGCTGTACTATAAGCGGATGTCATACAACATTCAGGTATGAGCTGATTTGAATCTTAATGGAAGTTTTAATAGATCCATTTTATGAAAACAATGTATATCGTGTGCTATATGTTGGTAGTATCACCCTATATATTGTATGCACAGGAAGGGTGCAGCCCTGATTATGTCAGAGTCTTTGGGTCCCTCTTAAAAGACGAGATGGGCTTCAGCCTCGCATCCTCCCTGGACCAGAAATCAGTTTTTGTTGGCGGGATCAGGGGGGACAGTGCAGTTTTATTAAAAGTCAATACGACAGGCGAGATTGAATGGACCAGGGCATTTGATGTAGTGCCTGGCAAACAGGATTTTATCTATAAGGTGTTGGTCGATCAGGATGGGATGATTGGTGTTTCAGGTATTGCCGGAACACAACTAACCGGGGGAACCGTTTTCATTTTCAGATATGATCCGGATAACGATACGATGCTTTGGGCTAAAGAACTGATCAGCACCAGTACGAACTTCAATCTGGGCATAATCGAAAAAGGACCAGGCGGAAATTACCTGGTCACCAATAATCCAAGCTCTCCAAATAATGCTGAACTTGTAGAGCTTGACAAGACCACTGGCGAGGTGGTCACTTCATTTGCCAAGCATTATGACCTGGGATCGTCAGAGTCCATCTATGACATGGTGTACTATACCGATAAGATTTATAGTTCCTGTAGATTTACAGATGGCGGCACGCTGGCAGAGATGAGAAACACATTGCTGAGATTAAATCCTACGGATGGTTCTGTGGAGTGGATGAAACTCGGGCACAAACCTGCATCACAAACTGCCAGACTTTATGGCCTTGATCTGGCTATTGCAGATGATGATATATTTTCTATTTATGTTGGGGATGATAACGGTACCAGTATTAATGTAACTTCCAAAGTATTTATTCAACGAACAAGCCTGAATGGAGACCTTCGCTGGATTAAGCATTATGAACTCCCCGGAGCTAATGACTGGGCAGATGAAATTATCGCATCAGAGGGTGGCCTGGTCATCCTTGCCCGCAACAGGGTAGCTCCCAGCGATTTCCTTTTGTTTAAAATCGATTATCAAGGTGAAGTGCTTTGGGCCAAACAATATGATTATTCACTCAATGATAATACTGTTGCCCTAGGCTCTATACAGTCCCAACTCATCGAAGCAGATGGGCATTATTATTTTACAGCTTTTGCGGAAGAAGGATCAGATACAGATTTAATTCTGGTCAGGACCGACCTGGATGGGAAAATCGGGGATACCTGCGCCGTTTCGACATCAATTGTTATCCCGGTTGTGGAGGTCACCAATCCTGTTTTCTATACCCAAACTCCTGTTGTTTTTGACTTTATTCCACAACTTATTATGCTTTCGGTCACCCCCGGAACTACCACCACACTGCAGAGCAGTACTATATGTGCCACGGAGGAGCCTGTAGAATCTGTAGTGGATACTATTATTTGTCAAGGGCATTCATACGATGGCTATACAACTGATGGATTCTATACAGATACACTTACCAGCTACCTTGGTTGCGACAGTATCCGATCTCTTCAACTTCAGGTTACAGAACAATTGCAATCTTTTCAGGATCGTGTAATCTGCCCGGGACAGCTATATGAAGGGTATTCGCAACCGGGTATGTATATCGACACATTTATTTCATACAGTGGTTGCGACAGCGTGAGAACACTTCTTCTTTTAGTGGCTTTACCTGAATCGTATCAGCAACAAGAAATATGTTCCGGAGGGGAATTTGAAGGGCATACGTTACCAGGTTTATATATAGACACGCTACCTGGGATGGCAAGCGAATGCGATACGATCAGGTATATAACGCTTACCGTTTCACCACCGATAGTGACATCGTTTTCTCATCAGACATGTTATGGTGTTGATTATTTTGGTTATACAGCCATGGGTACGTATACCGATACTTTTTCAAGCGCGGATGGATGTGATAGCATAAGAACAGTTCTGCTGGAAGTGATGCTTCCTGTTGAAACGCTGATCCAGACAACTGTTTGTAATAATGAAACTCCAGGCTTCACGTATCCGGGTACCTATATCGATACGCTAACTTCCATCAATGGATGCGATAGTATCCGCACATTACACCTCCAGGGCTCAGCTGTATATATTCCAAATGTTTTCTCTCCCAACAATGACCTTGTCAATGATGTATTTGAAGTCACACAACATTCAGAGGAGGAAATGGACCTGATTTCTTTTACCATTTTTGACAGATGGGGTAATCAGGTGCATCAGTCATCCACCGGTCCGGTTCAATGGGATGGAAAGGGCAAAAACGGAACATTATTGAACCCGGGTGTTTTCACCTATTTACTGACCTTCAGTTGCGGTGACCAGGAAGTCAAATACGACGGCAGCATCACGCTGGTCCGATAACATTTCAAAAAAGTAATAAACCCTGTAAAAGGATATATGACGATATTGCTTTCTATTTTGAACGGACTAATCACCGAATATGAGACTATTAAACGCCATGTCACCCTTCCTTGGAAAGAAGAAATTTCAAAGGTTTTTTGAAAAACTTCATTTGTTGTCCTTGTATGGTATGAACTATGGACGATCAGGCGATATTGAAACAAGTGGAGAAGAACAGGTGTTCAGCTTGATTAAAAAGCAGTGTGCGGACATATCGAATGGTGTGTTTTTGGATTGTGGTGCCAATATTGGTGAATACGCACAAGGGCTTGCTCCTAATCTTCCGGCAGATGCAAAAATATATGCATTTGAACCCGGTAAAGCACCATACAGCAAGATGGTCGAAAGCACGAAGCATCTCAGCAATATTATAGCCATCAATAAAGGTGTAGGTGACCGGAATGAAACAGTTCCCTTATTTTCCAATACGGTCACGACCAAGCATTCTTCTTTATTTAAAAGAGATATGAGTCATTGGGGAGAGGAGTTTTCACTCAAAGATCCGGAAACAATTGACATAGTACGGCTCGATCATTTCTTATCCGAACACAAGATAACGCACATCCATTTCATGAAGATCGATGTGGAAGGGTACGAGATGAATTGCTTGAAAGGATTAGGAGACTATCTGACACGTGGGGACGTGGACATGATTCAGTTTGAATTTGGTGTTGCTACCATCGATGCTAAAGTTTTCTTCAAGGATTTTTATCATATGCTGAATCCCGAATATGCCATATATCGGATACTCAAAGATGGTTATTACCTAATCGAAAACTATAATGAGGTATTGGAAGTATTCATTACGACCAATTATCTGGTGGTGTCCAGAAAGCTTCAATTAAAAACACCTCTCTAAGCGTAAATCTACCGTTTATACATAAATTAAATAGAGATTTGCCGATGCAAGAGCGGTGCGTTGAGCGGAGTCGAAGAGTTTGCTCCCGCAACCATAAGAAGTTAAATAGAGATTTGCCGTTGCAGGAGTTTGCTCCTGCAACCATGAGAGTTTCAATTGGTAATTTCAATAGGATTATTCTGGGGTATTCCTCTAGTCGCAGGAGCAAACTCCTGCAACGGCTACTGTGTATAAACAGTAGAAGTGTAAATAGGGGATTAATTTGTTGAATAATATCAGGTACGATTCTTTTCTATAAACACTTCAAGGCGCGACAGGATGGTGTCTTTATCGTAAGTATCAGCCAGAAATACTTTCATTCTTGAAAGGGAATCGGATATTGTTTCCGGATGTAAAAAGTGTTGTTGTAATATTCCGGATAGTTCCTCAGCATCTTTATATTTTAAAAGGTATGGCTCAAAGGCAGGGTCAAACTGAAATGCTGAAGGAAAAATACCAATGTTGCCATACTTGATGATCGTCCCTATCGATGCAGTAAATTTCGTCTTCCCATAAATTTCTTCATAGATCTGGGTGATGTTTTTCACCTTAAGCGGAGACAGGATAAAATGAGATTGATACAGGATACGATCAAATATATCCACGGGTACCTCCTTCGCATAATGGAAACACGTAAATCCCGGGGATTGAAGCGCATCTAATCGTGCTGTGATCTGTTGACCATAGGTCCCTGATGAGTTCCCAAGCAAGTATAATTCCACCGGAAGCGGATAGGTGGATGTTTGCTTAAACAATAGTGTAAAAGCCTCCACCAATGGCGCATAATCCTTTTTTCGTTGGTCTGTTGATCCGACGACAGCTATAATAATTTTGTCTTTTGGTTTTTCTATCGTTGCAGGCGCATACGGGAGCAGAGGTAAGGCAAACATCACCCGCTCCGGCGACACCAGTTTTTGGCTCGTTGCAAATGCCGTGATGGATTCAGACAGAAATGTAAACCGCGAAACCTGGGCATTGACTTCTTTTGTATAGTGTACAAAACGGTTGATGATCATTTCTTTCAGCACATAGGAGGCAGCTTTTCGGATATAATACCATCCAAAGGGAATGCGAATGTGGTGGAGGGGGGAAAATTGCTTGAAGGCATTGTGAACACGCAGTACTGTTAGCTTTTCGAAAGGAAGCGAAAGAAATGATTTTGGATTGAGATGAATCGTATCAATGAAAATCAGATCGGCTGTCTGGAGCTGAGCATGGTTTCTACCCAGAAAAGCATGGATGGTCTCCTCTTTCTCTTTGATCACAAAGGTTACTTTTTCATTGTGTGGGTATGGGGCAAGACAGGTATAAATGTACAGATCGCAAAATATCACCAGGTGATGATCTGAGCCGGCCAAGATTCTTGAAAAACCATCAGCGCAATCCCAGTGTTTATCAAATTCAAGCAGGGCAATCTTATACGAAGGCCTTGTCATGACCTTGCAAGCAGGAGACAGGTAAGGTGATGTCTCGATGTCACGGTTGTTTCTCTCAGGGGATATATCGGCTCACCCATCGTCCAGAAATCGCCCGTAAAAGCTTCGTAATAAAGTTGTTTTAGGATGACGCCATGGTTATCGGCAAGCCAGCTATTCACTTCATTTCTGGAATATACCTGGCCGATAAAAGGATGTTGCTGACCATATCCTGCCTGAGGGTGCCGGTATATATCCGCTTGATATGTATGCTCGTTGTATGGAAAGGTTAGAATGATCTGGCCACCCGGGTTTAGCAAGCTGAACATTCCCTTCAGGGCCTCACGATGGAGGGGTATGTGTTCAAGGACACTGATACAGGTGATCATGTCAAATTTCCTTTCAATGCGGGGATTGGTTATATCGTCTGAGTTGATTTTGAAATGCCGGTTGCTGAATCCACTTATCCAGTAGCCAGTGATTTTATCGATAGCCGTAACCTTGATTCCGCAGTTCTGCACCAAGTGAGGAAAAGATGTTTTACCGGTACCGATATCAAGCAGCGTGTCAGGAGATTTCGCGGCTATGCAATGGAACGCAAAAGCGAATTCATTTGCTCGTTCATTCTTGCGTTTTAGCGGATATTTATTTTCTTTATAAAATACCGGTTTTAGTAAAATCTGGATCAATTTTTCATATACCCCGAAGAAGTATTCAATAATGGATTTCATGATAATCGTGTTTGTCCGGATTGACTGCCGGCATTGAACCTGGACAGAAAAATGAGGCGTAAAGCTAGTTAAAAATCCCAGATCTTGCCGGCCTGATTGCCTTTTGCCTATGACGATCAGGACACCTTTTCACCTATCCACGAATGTCCTGATCCCTTATTTCCAGTGCGTGGCCACCAGCTACAAAATGAAGCAGTGTTGGTTTATGTACCTTGCAGGTTCGTCGTTAGCGAATATCTTGGATATTGATAGTTTTGTTTGATACAAACGGATGAATACATGAAGGCCATCATAGCACGGATCAAGAATTTAAATCAGCAACTAAGACAGCGAATATCTTTTTTCTTTCCGGGGTACATTAAAAGATCCTATTTCAGGGAGATCGATGCAGCCATGCTTGCTAAACCATTAAAGATATCCAGAATAGAAAGTGAAATATTGTTCATTGCTGATCTCATTCCGTCAGAGGCAGTGTGCATCGATATTGGTGCAAACAGAGGGGATTATGTATATGCACTTGAGCGAAGTAACAAACCCAAGAGCCTATATGCCCTCGAACCCATTCCGGAGCTGAACCATCAACTAAAAAATCTATTCCCCCACGTTCATGTTTGTCGCGAAGCAGCTTCTGATGAATCTGGGATCAGGCATTTCAATATACCCTATATACAAGAAAGGTATTTTGATACGAGGGGTACTCTTGAACCTTTCCAGGAACAAGGACAAACCTCGACAAGAAGCATTCCTGTAGAAACCATTACCCTCGATGAGTTTATTAAAAAGTACAAAATTCATCAAGTCGACCTCATCAAGATGGACATTGAAGGGCATGAATATGCAGCCCTGAAGGGGGCAACTTCCACACTGGATAATCTTCGACCAGTCTGGATGATAGAGATTGAGCAAAGACATCATCCGGCCTACAGAATCGAAATGATATTTGCGTTTATACAGCAGTATGCCTATCAGGGTTATTTCTTTGATGGATCAAAGCAGACCTTTCAAAAGATAGAGTCGTTTTCAACAGAAGCGTTCCAAAACGTAGCTAACATGAACGATAAGACAAAGTATATCAACAACTTTTTCTTTATTCCCACCGAAAAGGTCGGTGACTATCTGAGCCTTTTCAATACTATATCAAAACGTTTCGGATAGGCAATGACGCTCTATCTGCCGGACTCAACATGTATGCCAAAACAACATATTAAAACCAAATTAGTCGTGACACTCCATTTCCATATGTTTATGCATGGATTAGAAATTGTTTACTTTTTATAAAGCTATCAGTATGAAAAAATATTTAACACTGAGTTGGTTCCTGTTTGCACACCTCTGCCTCATTGCCCAGCCATTCACACGCCAGGACACGCTTCGGGGTAGTATCACGCCGGAACGCGCATGGTGGGATCTCGTCTACTATGACCTGGCTATTGACGTGGATGTGGAGGGTAAATCGCTGAAGGGCACCAATACGATCGACTTTTTTGTGATTATTCCACAGCAGGTGATGCAGATAGATCTACAGGAACCACTGGCGATAACCCATGTGGATTATAAGGGACAAAAACTCTCCTATATAAGAGAAGGGAATGTATATCATATCAGGTTTCCGTATCCCCTGGTGGCCGGTGAGCGGGATAAGATTACTATTCAGTATGAAGGTATTCCTGTGGTGGCGGTTCGCCCTCCGTGGGATGGAGGACTCACCTGGTCGAAAGACAATAACGGCAACCCCTTTGTGGCCACCTCCTGCCAGGGCCTTGGCGCCAGTGTATGGTGGCCGTGCAAGGATCACATGTATGATGAGCCGGACAGTATGCTGATTCGCATCACGGCACCACCATCATTGACGGATGTTTCGAATGGAAGGTTGAGACATGTCGATTATCTGTCGGATGGTCGTAAGACCTTCCATTGGTTTGTATCCAACCCGATCAACAATTATGGTGTCAATATCAACATTGGCCGTTATACACATTGGACAGATACCATTCATGGGGAGAAGGGCGTGTTGGATATGGACTTTTATGTCCTGCAGGATAATTATGATAAAGCCAGAGAACATTTCAAGGATGCTCATCGGACGATAAAGGCGTTCGAATATTGGTTTGGTCCATATCCCTTTTATGAAGACGGGTACAAATTGGTGGAAGCACCCTACCTGGGCATGGAACACCAGAGTAGTGTGACGTATGGTAACAAATATCAAATGGGATATTTAGGACGCGACTTATCTGCTACAGGGTGGGGACTAAAGTTTGACTTTATCATCGTGCATGAATCAGCGCATGAATGGTGGGCCAACAGTATCACGTACAAAGACATCGCTGACATGTGGATTCATGAATCCTTTGCCAACTATGCCGAAAGCCTCTATCTCGATTATCATTTCGGCCAGCAGGCTGCGAGTGATTATGTCATAGGTACCCGTCTCACCATTCATAACGATAAGCCAATCATAGGATCCTATAATGTCAATCAGGAAGGATCTGGCGACATGTATCCTAAAGGGGGCAATATGCTGCATACCCTGCGTACCTGGCTTGGGGATGATGAAAAATGGAGAAGCGTATTGCGGGGCCTTCAGCGCGATTTTTATCACCAGACCGTGACCACCGAGCAGATTGAAAATTATATCGCCAACCAAACAGGCAAAGACCTGAAAGCCTTTTTTAATCAATATCTGCGGGATATCCGCATCCCGGTCGTCGAATACGAAATGAAAGGAAAAAAACTAAACTACCGGTATACGAAGATTGTAGATGGATTCAATATGCCACTCGAGGTGAGGATCAACAGTGGAGATAAAATCATCCTCAAGCCAACCGCTCAGTGGCAGGAACTCAAGATGGAAAATCCGGTCAAGTCATTTTCTGTTGATCCGGATTACTACGTCCTCTACAAGAAGGTAGACTAACCATTTATCATTTAACGCTTACCAATTACCAATTACCGTTTACCTTTCCAACAATCCGGGCCCTGATCCTTCGACCACAGGCCCTGGAACGAGACAAAACGTCCATATTCTAATGACCTGTTTTTTCCAAAGGTGTTGTATTTCTTTACATAGAGGCTGCTATTAAAATGAAGAAAACGTTTACACCTGAAATTACACCGGAACAGTATCTCCGGTTGATATCGGACCGCTTTGTCAAGGCCGGCGACCCGCTTCGGGCGGAGCAGCAAAGTGCCTATATGAAACATAAATTTGAATTCTACGGCTTAGGGGCACCGCAATGGATGTCAATGGCCAAGGACATTTTTGCCACCCATGGAATGTATACAAGAAAGCAGCTCGGGCAGTTTGTCCGTTTGTGTTATGAGCAGGAGTATCGGGAGATCCAGTATGTTGGACTCGATATGATGCAGCGGATGTTGTCTCTTCAGAACAAGTCATGGATACGTGTGCTTGAAAAATGCATTACCACAAATGCGTGGTGGGATTCTGTTGACTGGCTTGCCAAGCTTGTGGGGATGCACTTCAAACGATTTCCGGAACTTCAGCATACATATGCCTACAAATGGATTGCATCAGACCATGTGTGGCTTCAACGTGTGGCGATCATTCATCAACTCATGTACAAAGAAGCCACAGACGAAAAACTATTGTTTGACATGATCACCAGGGTAGCGGATAGTAAAGAATTTTTCCTCCGGAAGGCCTGTGGCTGGGCACTCCGTCAACATGCCAAAGTCTATCCTGCGCATGTCAGATTGTTTCTCAAAAAACGCTCGCTTTCCGGTCTGACAGTTCGGGAGGCCATGAAGTAACTGGATAGGATGAAATGATATTGCTTATATTGGCATCCGACTCATTGACACATGAATCCAACAAAACTATTTTCCGAATTTTTTGAAAGTGAAAAAGCTGGCGGACTTATCCTTATAGTCTGCACATTGATTTCGTTAATGATTGCCAACTCAGCGATAGGCCCATCCTATCAGCATCTCTGGCATGTCGGCCTCTTTTCAAAGTCATTTGAGTTCTGGATCAATGATGGGTTGATGACGCTGTTCTTCCTGTTGGTCGGACTAGAAATCGAACGGGAAATATATGTAGGAGAATTTTCCGAGACGAGAAAAGCGATGTTACCGATCATGGCTGCCATTGGAGGCATGGCGGTTCCGGCAGCCATTCACTTTGGATTCAATCATGGGACTCCCTTTGAAAATGGATTTGGCATTCCGATGGCAACGGATATTGCTTTTTCACTCGGTATCCTGTCATTGCTCGGGAAGCGCGTTCCACTTATGCTGAAAGTATTCCTGACAGCTCTTGCCATCATCGATGACCTCGGAGCGATCATCATCATTGCGCTTTTCTATTCGGACGGAGTGAACTGGTTATACCTGGGCCTTTCCGGCGCATTATTTGCATTTCTTATTTTACTCAACAGGAGAAAGATCAATAGGCTATGGATCTTTCTCAGCCTGGGGGTTGTCTTATGGTATTGCTTGTATCAGGGCGGCGTTCATCCGACCATTACAGGTGTCCTGCTGGCATTTACCATTCCGTTTGGAGATGGAAAGGAGTCCTCTCTATCATATCGATTGCAACATTTTCTTCACAAGCCTGTCGCATTTCTGATACTGCCGGTTTTTGCACTCGTCAATACCACAATAGTTTTTCCTGCAGATTTTCTCAGCGGGTTAGCCCACGCAAATCCCCTGGGAATTATGCTGGGATTGGTCGTCGGAAAGCCTGCAGGTATTCTTGCCTTTTCCATGATCGGGATCGGATTGGGTTGGTGTGTGTTACCGGAAGGAATAAAAAGACGGCACATCCTGGGCGTAGGTATTTTGGCTGGCGTCGGATTTACGATGTCTATTTTTATTACCCTGCTCGCATTTGAAGATGCACAGACGATTACCGGTGCAAAAATTGCGGTACTATTGGCATCCCTTTGTGCAGGTCTTGCAGGCTATCTTTGGTTGCGCATCACACTGCCTGCAGGTGGAAGTAACTTCAATTTCAGCAAAGAAGAAACAGCTTGAATACATTATTCAATCTCGGACAGACCGAAACAGGCCGAGGGGTTGATTTTAAACTTTACGAAGACGATTAAAGATGCGTATCTACCTTTTCAATATCCTTTTTATTTATTGTGTTTCACTGCAAGCGCAGCAACTTGTCATACATCCATTTACACACTCCGCAGGAGCTGAAGTCATCATACTACCCGGATATGATCTAGATCAGAGCAGCCATTGTTTTATCGAATACAGAGCTATTGGTACTCCGAATTGGAAACCTGGTATAGAAGCAGACAGAGTCAATATAGCAGGAGCAGAATTGTTTAAGGGAAGTGTTTTTAATCTCCAGTCGGCCATGTCTTATGAGATACGTGTGAGCTTAGTCGATTCTATTCCGGACCTGGAGATTATTGATCTCCCGGTTCAAAGCTTCACTACAACAGATGTTGTTGAGGTTCAACCAACCAATATGATCAAATGGGTTTCACCTGATGGCTTTGGAGAGGACTATACACAAGCATCTCCTGGAAAATTAACCACACTCCTTGATTCACCTGTATTGTGTGGAACCACTATCATGTTGATGGATGGAGTATACACGGACCATGATTTGTCACTTGTATTGAGCGGAGACTGCACACCTGAATTACCAATAATATTCATGGCAGCACCTGGTGCGGAGCCGGTAATGGATGGAGGATACCATCAGGCACTTCAATGGATTCAAAATCCTGGAAATCCAAAAATATACAGCGCGACACTTCCAGAAGCTGCGGCTTATACAAATTTGTGTCTGCTGAATGGAAAGATGTTGTATCCATATCCCTCCTTTTATCCTAACATACTGGTCGATACCTTCAGTCTGGCCGGATTGGGTTTTCAATATGATGGTTTTGTAAGAGATGACAGATTTATTTACATCCATACCGCTGAAGGGACGGATCCAACGACCAGCGAAGTAGTGTTGTCAAAGGGCTTTCGTTTTCTGACCGTATATGGTAATAATAAAAAGGCTTATCTCCGGTTTGATGGAATTACAGTTAATCATTTTGCCAGATCCAATGTGCCCTTGTTTTCACTCGGATATGCAGCAACTGCTTTTGATTTTCGGAATGTTCATCAGGTCGTTTTTACCGGTTGCAACTTTGCGTATAATAATTTTCATCTGAGTTTTGGTGGCACCTGTGATGACATTCTGATTCAGGCATGTTCTTTCAAAGATGAAACCGGTCTCTGGTCTCATGGCATGTTGAAAAAATCAGTATCCAATCAATCTGTATTTGTACCTACATCCGTGGCGCGTCAGTTTGAAAATGGAGCGGTGTTTCTTGAAGAAGGGCACCACATTACCATCAGGGGATGCCTTTTTGAAGGTACCTGTTCGGGAATCGTCAAACAATTTGAAAGCGGCATCATCGATGAAGCAGATATATATGACAATACGTTCATCAATAATTTTGATGCCATTGAATGCGATGGGCAATGGAGTAACGTGCGGGTGTGGAACAATGAAATCATAGGATCTATGGCCGGGATTTCTATGGCACCGCCACTCATTGGTCCAAGATATTTTTATAGAAACACCATACATCATATTGCAGGAAGACAAAACATTCAGAACGATCCGCACTATGTTGGCTGCAGCCCTCCCATGGATTTCAAATCTGCAGGGGTCGCCATAAAATCAAATAGCGGCGCAGTACCCGATGATCGTGCTGGGGCTGTTTATTTTTTTAACAATACATTCCACAGTGATGATACGCTCGGCTTTACCTATACACTTTGGGACAGCGAATGGAAGGAAGTAACATTTATCAACAATATATTTTATAGCGAACGAAATCAGATAGGGTACTTCCATGGACTTAAAGACAACACGAATTTTCAACTGACATCGGTTCATGATAATTACTTCACCGCCAACCAAAATCCCATTGTCACCATCAAAGAAGTTCATGGGCAATATACCTGTCATGATGTAAGCGATGTCCTCCAGTTGCAAGACCAACTGACAGATATATCAGGCAGCGGTAACGTTTTGATTCAAACGCCATTTCAGGAAGATCCATTGTTTATGAATTTGGCATCAGGGGATTTTACATTGATGGCGGGCAGTCCTATGATTGATAAAGGGATACAGATTCCGGGATTTTATGATTTTATAGGAGCCTCGCCGGACCTGGGCGCAAAGGAATCAGCCTTTATATCTTCATATCAGGCGCCTCAACTCAACAACAATTTTATTTTTTATCCTAATCCTACAAATGGTGAAGTCAATGTGAAGCTTGAAAGAACAATTCCCATTGTTCAATTGAGCATACACAATGTTTTAGGACAACATGTTTCAGCATCGTCCTATTACGATACCGATTACATTCATTTTGCTCTGGAGGCCTCACCCGGGATCTATCTGGTAACATTAGATTGTCCAGGGGATACTCGATATGTTTTTAAAATATTCAAATGGTGATTGACACCTAATCTCCATCAACAAAAGACAGATGGGCTTACAAAGTGAAATCTATTCGTACCGCAAGGACTCGATCGGATCAAGTCTCGCCGCTTTGAGCGCAGGATAAAGACCTGACACAAGCCCGACAATCATACAGGTGATGAAGCCAAGGATAATCCAGGCCCAGGGTATTATAAATTTACCTCCCAGTAAAAGTGCTACACCATTTCCAATCGCAATACCAAGTATAATCCCTACAACACCTCCAATCTGACAGATTAAAACAGCTTCGGTCAGAAATTGTGTCATGATATTGGCACGGGTGGCGCCAAGCGCCTTACTGATCCCGATTTCACGTGTCCGTTCTGTCACGGAGACCAGCATGATATTCATCAATCCGATAGCTGCACCGACAAGGGTTATCAATCCTATGCCAACGGCGGCAAGGCGTATCGTTACCGTATTTTCCTTGAGCATCGACATGAGGCTGTCACTCTGCTTGGTTTCGAAATCATTGTCTTCTGATGCACGAAGCTTTCTGATATTGCGCATGGTGCCTGTAGCGTGTGAAATCGCGTCATCCAGTTCGATCGCGGAATCTATGGATATATCGATATCATAATTTTTGTTGGCATACCCGTACAATTGCCTTTCTGTAGATAACGGGATGAGTGCTCTACGATCCGCACTCTGGTTCATTGACGCTCCTTTAGAGGTCAGGATACCTACTATCGTAAATCTTCTGTTATCGATAGTGATATCCTGGCCCATCGCAGCCAATGGATTCTTATTAAAAAGATCATTGACGATGTCCATACCGATTATTGCCACATGGGTGCCGGACTCTTGCTCGACACTTGTAAAGTTCCTTCCGTAATCGAGGTCAAATGCCTGAACATCCAGGTAGTTATCATCGACGCCAAATATCAGGACGGTCGGATTAGTTTTTTCATTGCCGTACTTAAGCGTTGCGCTGGGCGTGCAAAACCCGGAAACAGAAACTTTTGATCCTGGAAAATCAAACCGTTCTTTAAAATCCCAGACCTGTCTAAAAATAAGCGGATCTCCTTGTTTTTCTTGTCGCCCGTTTCTCCGTGAATGCACCTGGAAACCTTTGGGCCTGATCTCAAATGAATTGGCACCCATCCGGGAGAAATTGTCATTCATGGTAAAAAGGAGTGCATCTATAGAGGTCAGAATCCCTACAAGGGCCATGATCCCAAAGGCAATAATCATCAAGGTCAGCACAGCCCTGAGTGAATTAGCCCTGACGGATCGGATGGCTTGCGCCAGATTTTCTCTGAATTGCATAGTGCGGTATTAAACCCGGATAAAAAGTAAAGATAGTACCTGGAGGACAATGGCGCCCGGCGAGGCCGGTTCAAATAGACCTGATCAGGGGCATCTTCGACTAAGTCCCGAATATGCTGCGGATGTGACCCTCAACGGCTCCATGGATAGCCTTAGGACCGGCTATGACCTGACCGTTTTCCATCATATGGCTATTGCCTGTGAAATCAGAAACAACACCCCCTGCTTCTTCAACCAGGATTATGCCACCGGCAATATCCCAGGGGTTGAGGGTGGTTTCGTAATAGACATCAAACCTTCCGCACGCCACATAGGCAAGGTCAATGGCGGCCGAACCAAGACGACGAATTCCCCGTGCGTTCTTGAGGAAAAATTCGAATACTGTTGTTAATTGCGGCAGTACATCCCTGGATGAATATGGAAATCCAGTCGCCACCACGGCATCCTGCACGTCCGTAGTCTTGGACACGGAAATTTTCTCACCATTACACCATGCTCCCCCGCCCTTCCATGCATAAAAGGTTTCTTTCTGTTCGACATCACTGACGATACCCAGCACGATCCGGCCCTCATGCACCAATCCAACAGAGACAGAGTAAATGGGTATCTGCTGAAGAAAATTGGTCGTACCATCGAGTGGATCTATGACCCAGGTATATTCAGAGGTATGCTGAGCCACAGTCCCTTCTTCGGTAATAAACCCTGCCTCGGGAAGGATTTTGCCCAGTCCCTTCACCAATATTTCTTCAGCAGTTTTATCTACATAACTCACCAGGCTGTTCCTGGATTTCGAGATCACATCGTCAGCGGTTACTTTTCCGGCTTGTGAGCGTATGAAAGTGGCAGCTTCTTCTGTTACCAGCAGAGCATCGTCGAGTATTGATTTGAGATTCATGTGGTAAAGATACTGTTACAAACGTGATGTGTTCGACGACTGCTTCGCGACGACCTATACCGCTAAGCGGTATGACCACACGCACCGTGATGAAGTTGCTTGCGTGATGTGTTCGCGCGCAAGAGCAGTCGTCGCCCGGCGAAGGCGGGCATGTCGTCGCGAAGCTGTGGTCGAACAAGTGTAGTGAGCAAGTGTAGTGAGCAAGAATTGTGAGCATTATGATTTTTGCGGTCGCCCGCAAGTGCAGTCGTCGTCCGCCGAAGGCGGGCATGTCGTCGCGAAGCTGTGGTCGAACAAGTGTAGTGAGCAGGTGATTCACCGATGTACATCAACAATTTTAGGCTATGCCTCAGCCTTCACCACAGCCTTTTCCTTAGCTTTATTGCATGATTAATGAAACGACATTGAAAAACACCATCAGCGTATTTCAATACTATAAGATGCTCGGAGAGAAAGCCATCGCGCAAATAGATGATGATGCACTTTTTTATACTCCTGATGAAAAGAGTAACAGCATCAGTGTGATCGTCAAACACCTGCATGGCAACATGCTGTCCCGATGGACGGATTTTCTGACAACAGACGGGGAGAAAGAATGGCGAAAGCGTGATGAAGAATTTGAAGAAGAGATGATCACCCGCGAAGCCTTAATGAAACTTTGGGAAGAAGGATGGGCATGTGTATTAAGTACTTTGAACACCTTGGCGCCAACGGATATGCACAAAACGATTTATATACGCAACATGGGACAAAGCGTACTGGAGGCGATCATGCGGCAACTGGCACATTATGCCTATCACATCGGACAGATCGTATACCTGGCCAGGTTATTCAATGAAGGAGATTGGAAAACATTAACAATTCCCAAAGGCGGTTCAGCAGCATACAACAGAGAAAAAAGCGCACCGGGAAAACGGGTTGAGCATTTTACAGAAGAAATAAAAGAAAAACAGCAGGACAAGTAAGAAATACTTTTCGTCAACTTCTTCAATTTTCATTTTAAGACCGCTCCGATATTCTTGCTACCGATGTCTATCAGAAATTAAAAAAACCACTTTATTTCAGAGCAGGATTTTATCCGCATGAGAAAGCAAAGTGGTCAATGCATAACACCCCAAAAAAGAACTAATGATCTTTATCTTATTTCTTTGTAATGTAAAGCTATCTCTCGCAACACTATAGGCCGTTATACAATTATGTGATTTAATTATATAATTCATATGTCCTGCTAAGCAGGAATATTTCAGGCGTGGGCTTCCTGTGTGTTACGTATTCTTTTTCTACTGTGCATTCGGGAGTTGCACCCATTTCGTTATTTCATCATTTCCTGATCGCACCACGGCATCAATAAACTCCATGCCCCTCACGCCATCATCAATGGAAGGGAAATCTAGATATATAGGATCGACGACTTCAGACGAGATCCTTGCCTGTAGACAATGAGCAACATTGCGATAGATATTGGCAAATGCTTCGAGATAACCCTCCGGATGACCTGCAGGAATCCGCGTGTGTACCTGGGCTTCCGGATAGAGCGGCCCTACCCCTGTCCGGTAGACCTGCATTGGTTTGTCAAGCCAGCGAACGATCAGCGAGTTGGGTTCCATCTGCGCCCAGTCAAGGCTTCCCTTTTCTCCATAAACACGGATCCTGAGATTGTTTTCTTCACCTGCCGAGATCTGGCTGGCATATAATACACCACGCGCACCATTATCCATTCGCAGCAAAACACTGCCATCATCATCCAGTCTGCGCCCGGGGATATGCACATGTAAGTCTGCGCATATGGATTCGATTTTCAGTCCTGTTATATATTCCGCCAGGTTTTCAGCATGCGTACCAATATCTCCCATAGCACCTGCTGCTCCCGCTCGATCAGGATCAGTGCGCCATGAAGCTTGCTTATGATCTGTTGATTCCTGATCAGTGCTCAGCCACCCTTGCGAATATTCAACCACAACTCTTCTTATCTCACCTAATTCCCGTTGGGCGATCATCTTCCTCGCTTGTTTGACCATTGGATAGCCTGTATAGGTATGTGTCAAGGCAAAGAGTAGTCCTGTTGAATTTACTTTTTCACGGAGGGTTTTAGCTTCCTGCAAGTTTAGACAAACTGGCTTATCACAAATGACATGAAAGCCATGTTCCAATGCCATTATGGCCGGGGCGAAATGCATGTGGTTTGGGGTCACGATCGAAACCAAATCCATGCGGATATTTTCAGGGAGAGTGGCTTCAGTCCTGATCATTTCTTCGAAGGAGTCGTAGCAACGATCGGATGGTAGGAACAGGTCCGAGCCGCTGAGCCTGGAGCGTTCCGGATCCGAGCTGAAAGCTCCGCATACCAAATCAATCTGGCCGTCCAGGGCTGCGGCCATACGATGGACGGCCCCTATAAATGCACCACGGCCACCGCCGATCATGCCCATCCTGATTTTGCGTTTCATGGTGTAATTTATGCTGAAATTTAGGGTGCATCCGGATTACGCTTGCTTTTGGTTCAGACACACCCTAAATTAAGGTTCTGAAAGGTAAATAAAAGTATCCCGTTAAGGAAACTTTTGTATCTTTGTAACTTATAGTTTGAATTCACCAGATGAAAACTAGATTTGACTTCCTCTTTCTGGATAAAGCCTGGCATTTTATTCAAAGCCTTGATGAGAAAACCAAAGCTAAGGTTTCTTACAGCATAGAGAAATCAAGGGAAGTAAACGACTTAACATTGTTTAAGAAAGTGAACAGGAATATTTGGGAATTCTGAACTGAGTATGCCAAAAAGCAGTTAAGATTATTTGCTTTCTGGAGCCCAAGCGAAAAGGCCCTTGTCGTATTTACGCATGGAATTTTTAAACGCCTCCAGAAAATACCATTAATAGAAATTGAAAAAGCACAACGATTGAGAACAAATTATTTAATCACTCACTGAAATGGTCAAGACCAAATTGAAACTGAAATCTATTGATGACCTGACGGATGAAGTTATTGGTAAACGAGGCACTCCGTCAAGAGAAAAATTTGAATACGAACTTCGGATGGACATCCTTGGTTCCATGATTAAAGAAGCTCGCAAGCGTAAAAAATTAAGTCAGGAACAACTCGGCGCCCTCGTAGGTGTGCAAAAAGCACAAATTTCGAAGATTGAAAATAACACGAAAGACTTCCGCCTGGTGACGATCCTCCCGATCATGGACGCTCTGGGCATGAAAGTGAAGCTATCGGTAGAATATGACAATCGAGAGAATCTAATTTTATCTTAGCGCCTCCAGAGCGAGATACTATCCACGTGTTATTAACAGTTAACCCTTATCGGATCCATTGTGGTCCGTTTTGTGAAAAGAATTACTACGTATGCCAATTATAAAAACCATCATTCCCGGAATCATAGCCCTTTTCCTCTCCTCATCAATCAATGCACAGTCCCTCAAGGCTGTTCAGCAAATAGAGGGCATACCTCCAAAAGTAGCCTACAGAGCCATCGCACATGATGGTTCAGGCAATCTGTATGTGGCGACCAGCGTGGATGTCTTTATGATTCCATCTAACAATAACCGGGCTCAACCTATGTCCGTAGGTGACCAGATCATGGATGTAGATTGGTCATCTGATTATGGCCTTATCCTGCTATCAAAAGATGGTTCGATCAGGTTTACAGCAACCGGTAAAGTACTCACCGTCGATGCGGGTACCGGTGCAACATGTATGGATGTAACCAAGACGATGATTTGGGTTGGAACCAACAATGGTGTTTCCACCGTATCTATCCCACAGGAAAAAGTAGTCAAACAATACACCACCGAAGATGGAATCTTAGCCAGTAATGAGATCACCTTTATCCATACCGACCCCTCCGGTATCCGTTGGATCGGCTCAAGAGCCGGTGTAGTCAGAATAGAAGGTAAAAAGTGGAAGCTCTATGAGAAAGAACAGGCAATCACCGGCATCACTTCCACCTCAGAAGGGGCCTGGATGGCTGCTGATAGCAATATGTGGCTCGTCGACTCCTACAACCGCTGGTATCCGATCGATGCATGGCGTGACCTCGTTGAAGGACCCGTCAAAGCACTCTCTTCCGATTCGAAAGGCATCATCTACATCGCTTCCAATAAGCTCGTCAAATATGATCCATACCAGGAAAAAGTGGTCAGCATGAATGAAGGGGGCGCAACAGATCAAATGATCCTGCTCTCCCAGGGTCCTGGCAAAAACGTCTGGATGGCCGGACACAATGGTTTGTCGAGAGTGATCGAAGACACCACAAAGGTTGTAGAGCCAGTGGTGAAAGGAAATGCATTGGCCGCTGTGATTGAGGTCAAATCTATACCGGTATGTACGGGGATGGCCACCGGCCATTTGTTAGCAAAAGCGGCAGGAGGTGTCCCTCCATACGGATATGACTGGAGCATCCCTTCCGGAACAGGAGAAGTGGTAACTGGTTTGCCGGCTGGTCTGTATCAGGTTACCGTTACTGACCAATTAGGTAAATCCATTCTGGCCAGTGCGATTATTTCTGCTTCACCGGTCATGATAGTGACCACTCAGGTCAATGCAAAGTCTTCTGACATACTTGCTGCCGATGGAAAAGCCACAGCAAAAGTTGTAGGTGGAGTTGGGCCGTATGAGTTCAAATGGAGCAATGGGGAGACCGCCTCACAGGCATTGACATTACCTGAAGGTTCACACACACTCAGTGTTGTTGATGCCAATGGATGCATTGCCACGACGACCGTGATGATGGAGGGAGAAAAAGTATTGAAGACGCTTGACATCGCAACGATTGCTGTAGGACAGACTATTCGTGTAGATAAACTGTATTTCGAAGCAGACAGCTCCACGATCAAATCTGAATCCTATGCTGTACTTGAAGAGATATACACCTTTCTTAATGAGCATGAACAGGTGAACATCGAAATCGGTGGACACACCAACAGTCTGCCGGAAGAAGCATATTGCGATCGCCTCTCTACAGCCCGCGCTAAAGATATTGCCGAATACCTCTATGACAAAGGCATTTCTCAATCTCGTATCGCCTACAAAGGATATGGCAAGCGGCAACCTATCGCGACCAATCAAACGGTCGATGGCCGGAGGAGAAATCAACGGGTGGAGATCAAGATTGTATCCCTTTGAAAAGGTAAAAGATAAAGGCTTAGAAAAGAGGTCTTCCATTTACGAGGATTGTATACGTTAATACTCGTAAAGGGTTTTGATGCCCATAAGCTTAAGCCTACCCAAAATTTCTGATCACTTCCGATATTTTATTTTTTACCACTGACCAGCTAACACGATCATCAAAAACACAATCTGAAAAGCCAAGGCCGTACCACCCACTAAAACAAAATTGTCCAGGAGTTTCGAAGCCATTATTCCTTTCAATACTGCCAGTGTGATGTTGTCAATGGTTTGTCGATATAGCATCTGAATTTGATAAGAGGAATATTAAAATATAGACTACAAAAATGGAGCACCTTTTCATCAAGGTATCTTGCTTCCTTTACAACTTCATTGATTTTTTCGACCCCATACTAGGATTTTATATTTTTAAAATCCTCCATGGTGCCCAGACTAATCACCCGAATGATGATATATGGAGCATGCTGTTCAATATCAAGCGACGACATAGCTACATCCCAGAATAAATGAGGAGAAAAATCCTGTAGCTTGATTCGATCTTGAAACATCTTGTTACATTAATGAACATTAAAGGTAAGCACCGTTTTCGAATAGTATGATTCATTAGGATAAAGGACCACTGTAGGAAACCCCGATTGATTAGGCGAATCCGGAAAATGCTGCGTCTCCAGACACAATCCTGCACGAGGGGCGAGTGCACCTTTGTTTTTTCCAGAGACATTACTTTCCAGAAAATTGGCTGTGTATAACTGTACGCCGGGCTCATCAGTATATACATCCATTTTTCGGCCACTGGAACGATCATGGAGTGTCGCAGCATGATGCATTTGTCCATACGGATTCTTCAACACCCAGCAATGATCATATCCGTGACCTATCGTCAGTTGTGCATCATTCATTTCTATATCCCGACCTACACGTTTTTGTTTTCTAAAATCAAATGGCGTTTCCGAAACATTCTGGATTTCTCCTGTTGGAATCATTGATTCATCTACCGGCAGAAAATGATCTGCAAAGATTGCCAACTCGTGATCAAGGACATCTCTTTTCCCTCCGTTGAGATTGAAATACGAATGCTGAGTCAGATTGATGATGGTGTCTTTATCTGTAGTCGCAAAATATTCGAAAGAAAGTGTATTGTCATGGCCTAAAAAATATTTTATTTCTACCTTCAGATTACCCGGATAGCCCTCGTCACCGTCAGGACTTAAATGCCTAAATAAAACTCCAACACCTTTTTCTTCCTGGATTTCCTTCGAAGACCATACTACCCTCCCGAAATTTTTTAGACCCCCATGAATATGATGCGGTGGCAAATTGCAGTCAAGTGAAATTTCTTTTCCAGCCAATGAAAATTTTCCATACGCGATTCTGTTGGCAAAACGGCCTACGATACAACCTATCGACTGATCTGACTGCAGATATCCTTCAAGCTGATCAAACCCCAATACAATATCTTCCCAGACACCATTGCGGTCAGGGACCATCAGGGCGGTGATCGTGCATCCATAATTGATTACTTTCATGACCAATCCCTGGTTATTGGTCAGCGTATATTCTGTGACCTCCTGACCTTCTGGTGTGGTGCCGAAATGACGACTGCCTATAGTTTGACTAAAGGGGAATTCATTGCTTTGCATGCACAAATGTGTTTAATGCTGTGATTGCTTGTACTATTGAATCTACGAGAAAATGCTAAAATCATTTGGTTATACTACTTGCTCACAATACTTGTTCGACGACCGCTTCGCGACGACATGCCCGCCTCTGGCGGATGACGACAACTCATTCGGGCGACCACACGAATCATGATACTAAAATGATGCATCCCTAATCTATTTATACATCACGTATGCAATTTCATCACGGTGTGTGTAGTCGGGGCCAGATGCCCTTGTTGTCGCGAAGTAGTCGTCGAACATATCAGGCAAGTAAATACATCCCAATCGCATCACGGTGCGTGTGGTCAAACCGCTACGCGGTATAGGTCGTCGCGAAGCGGTCGTCGAACACATCATGCAAGTAAATACATCCCAATTGCATCACGGTGCGTGTGGTCAAACCGCTACGCGGTATAGGTCGTCGCGAAGCGGTCGTCGAACATATCACGTGAGGACGACTTTCTCGAACACATCACGCGAGGACAACGCTCACCGTCTCTACAATATCTTTCAGTGCAGCTTCCACCACCTTTGAATCCGGATGGCGCAGGATAATAAAGCCCTCGCCTTCATAACTCATCGATTTCTCCTGACCGGGCTTAGGAATCCGTACATCAGTGATGATGTCAGCATACCTAGCACGCACAACATCGAGACCTTCAATATGCGACACACGACCATGGCCCTGACCGCGGAGGTAAGCTGCTCCGCTGGTGTATTTTATTTCTGTAGTGACAGGCTCGTCATAAATCATAAGTCTGGCCCACGCTCTGATGGCATCGAAATCGCAAGCGCGTGAAATGAGCGTGGTAAACTGCGCACCGGGAGGCCGGGCCGCAATTTCGGAGATGGCAATGCTGCCGTCTTTCCTTCTGAACCATTCCATGTGGCTCAGGCCTGTCTTCATACCAAGTACATCAAGTGCTTTTTTCCCGACCTTACGTATATCATCAAAGGCTCTGCCCTGATGTTCCTTCCGAAGCATCACCCGCCACTGAATCCACGGATTAGACATAGCTTCCAGGGGAGTAGGATAATAATGATTGATAGTCTGACCCAGTATTTTTCCATTGAGTGAAAACGTATCCAGTGAAAATTCTTCTCCCTGGATAAACTCTTCGATAATCACCCCATCTGCAACGGCGTGTCCGAGAGAGGAAAAGGCAGCCAGCATTTCTTCATCGTTGGTGACTCTGTAGGTGGTCTGCGAGCCCGCCCCGGAAACGGGCTTTGCCACCACCGGATATGGACATTTCTGGATAAACTCAAAAGCGCTGTCCAGGTCATGTGTCAACGTATGTCTGGCACAGGGGATTCCATTCTCATTAAAGAGCATTTTCATCCGCGCCTTGTCCCTGAAATTGAGTGCGGTTTCAGTATTCATCCCGGGAACCCCGACAGCCAGGCGGGCTTCAGCCATGGGTACCTGGAGCTGTTCAGTAGCCCCAAGCAGGCGATGAAATGGGCCTGTGATTCGCTGAAGATCGGTCAGGGTCTTGATCAGTGTCCATTTGTCGAACACATCACCTACTTCCCTGGCTATTGAGATTCTGCTCTGTTGCCAGGAAGGGAGCAAGGAGATAGATTCTTGGCTGATGACCACGAGACGTACATCATGAAGGGTGGTGAGGGATTCAATAAACCGCACGGCATTGGCGGTGAAATTGGGGGTGATATAGGCAATCGTTGTCATGGGACGGCAAGGTAAGTGAATGCTTCGACTTGCCAAACTCATCCAAGGGCTGCTGTCCAGCAACCAATGAAAATGAAAAATAAGATGAAAGGACCAACCTTGTAAGTTGCATTTGTATTCATTAATCCTTAAATAATTAAAATCATGAAAGCATCAAAAGCATTATTGAGCATAGTTGTCGGCGCAGCAGTTGGAGCCGTGTTGGGTGTATTGTTTGCACCGGAGAAGGGGTCAAACAGCCGCAGGTAAATCGCAAGAAAGAGTGAAGACTTTGTGGGCGATATCCAGGAGAGGGCAAACCACCTCGCTGACGCAGTTAAGAGTCCATTTCTTGCTGAAATACATGAAGGAAACGGTAAGGCCATACAGCCAAAAGCAAAATACACTGAGTTGAAATAACCAACAAGAATGACTGTGGAACACCGGAAGCGGATCCACAGCATCCTTTACGATTTGTCATTTCCGGGGTTCTTTTGATGTATCTTTGTCCGAGGTAAAGTAACACCTGCTGACTCGCCCCTTTTATGTTTTTGATGACCGTGGATTGAACTTCGGTCAATAGTAAACAAAAGGGAGTCGGGAAAGGGCAGACACAAAAGGTAATCAACTATGAAAGAAAAACCCGAAGACGACTTTCCTTTGATGGAAGATGTGGAGCAGTTTGTCAAGACAAACGTTGAGCTCTATACCCTAAAAGCCACCGGGGTCACTGCCAGGGTGGTTTCTTCTCTCCTTTCCAATCTTGTAGTCTGGGCTCTTGGATTTATTGTCCTGTTTATGCTGGGTATGGGCATCGCACTCCTGATCGGACATCAGATGGGCAACATGTATTCAGGCTTTCTGATCATGGCTGCAGGGTTTGCCGTGATCACCATTATCGTCTATCGATATAGGTATCGCTTTATCCGCAAACCGGTCATGAATGGCATGATTACCCAGATCTTAAAAGACAAGCACCATGAATGAGATCATCAATATCGATCAGCTTCAGGCCCGCGTCCAGGAGCTTGAGCGCGAACAGGATGCATCCTGGAAAGGCCTAAAAGATGGTGTCAAGGAACAGTACGAGCGGATCAAACCGGTCAACCTGATCAAGAATGCATTCGCAGGCATCACAGATTCTATCGATTCCGAGTCAGACATTCTGAAGGAAGGCGCAGCACTCGCCTCCGGCCTCATCGCCAATGCGATCATGTCGGGTTCAAAAAATAAACCATTGAAGCGCTGGATCACCCTTGCTTTGTTTTCTGCCGCCACCTACCTCATCACCAGGTATCAGGACGAAATCCTGGAGGCCGGCAACAATGTGATGCATTTCGTTACTGAAAAAATCAATCGTTTTAAAGAGAATGGAGAACGCCGAAGAGCTGAGCGTGAAGCTAAAGAAGAAGACTCAGGTGATGTTCCGGATGTGCATGAAGGAATTGGATAGAACCCCTCAGAAGTCCCACGCCTTCTGTCCTATTTCTACCCTATGCCCCACCGCCACCCGTAGGGGCGGGATCGTTGCACTCAGCCGAAGTATATGCTGCACTTCGATATGCCCTATGATCAATGCACGGCTCTAGGAATGTCCTCCTTGTCGGTGAAATCACAAATGGTGCACAAGGCACACAGATTGGTCGTGAATTGGTCAATGGCTGGTTCTGCACCCTGGTGACGCAGAAGGTTGAACTCGCTGATGGCCTTTCATACGAAGGCATTGGTTTAACTACGGATGTAGAAATAGAAAACACGATGGAAGAAATCAATGCCGGGGTGTGTAAGGTGTTGCAATATGCTATTGATCAATTAAAATAAAGGCGAAGTCTGAGGCGAAGGTGAATCAAAGCTGAACAAATATTATTAAAAAGAATCAGCGTCATCTGTGTTCCAAAAAGTGCAAACAATATCAAGAGGACGCAGAGGATGCAGAAATAATTAAATAAGAATTTTACTGTAGATGTCAGACGTCAGACTCGCAAATGCAAGACGTATGACTTAGGAATGTTATTTACTCATGTCGTTTTCGCCTCATTCATATTATGATGAAATCATTTGGTTTTCATTAAAAGACGAGCGTCAAGAGTCTGAAGTCCGCGAGGCTATTGTCTAAAGTCTTAGTAGAATCTATCTGTTTTTAAGGGGAATAACCTAACCACGAAATATGCTCGAAAATGCACCAGCGTCATCTGCGTTCCAAAAAGTTCAACCGATATGGAGAGAACGCAGATGACGCAGAAGTATTGAAACATATATTTCGCTGACCAAACCAAAGTTGAGTTTAAGGTACCCAAGGTGTTTTTAACGAATGCAGTATTTCAGCGTAATCTTTTTAAAATACATCTGCGTTATCCTTGTAGTGAGCGCAGTCGAACTATGCGTTCCAAAACAAGTAAATTACAGGATGAAAAATTCCTACCAATTTATTTTTGTCTCTCTTTCACTCTTGTTCGCCCTTTCATGCTCTAATTTCCGCACAGACAAAGAAGAGACTACCCGCTATTACCTGGTCAGGCATGCTGAAAAGGCGGTGGATGGGACGGATGATCCTGATCTTTCTCCTGCAGGACAGCAGCGCGCACTGAAGTTGGTAACGATGCTGAAAGACAGTAAAATAGAACGCCTGTATGCCACATCCTACAAGCGGACCCGACAGACCTTGCAGCCTATGGCAGACATGTATCATTTGAAAATCAATATCTATGATCATCAGGATGCTGAAAGCATTATGCGCATGATTGCTGATTGCAAAGGAAAGACAACGGTTGTCGCCGGGCATTCCAATTCCATCCCCAAACTGGCAAACATCCTGATCGGAGAGGAGATCTACCAGGAACTGGATGAAAGTAATTATACCAAAATGTGGGAGATAACAAAAGAGGAAGGAAAGGTGGCAGAGCATAAGATTATTACGTATTAATGTTTAACTAATGCTTTAAGGCTAACAACCCCTTAGCCTCAAAAACAAATAAGCCCATGCTTCGGCTCCGCTCAGCACAAGTCAACCTATAAACCCATAAACTTATAAGCAAATAAGCCTACCTATTTTGCCCTCGTTTATAGTCGCTTCGCTCCATAAACGATCCCTGTGTTCTCCAATCAATCGTTTCTGTAAAACATCATTCTTTCGAAACCCCGGGATGTTGGAGATATAGCTTCAATATCAACAAATGCTTCGGCTCCGCTCATCACAAGTCAACTTATAAACACATAAACACATCAACTTATAAGCAAATAAGCCTATAAACTCATCAACATATTAACCCATTTTCCCGCCCCCTTTACAACTATTACCCTTCCAATTCAGTTATAATAGTATTCAACTCGAAGAACGCAGTTGAACATTATTTAACCTTAAAAGTCAAACATTATGAAAAAATCAAATGTAGCGTTAGGTGTATTGGCTGGTGCTGCCATCGGTGCCCTGCTGGGTATATTGTTTGCCCCCGATATAGGAACCAAGACCCGCAAGAAACTCTACCGTAAGGGGGAAGTTATCGTCGGTGACCTAAAGGAGAAGGCTCACGACCTCACCGAAAAGGCTAACGAACTATCCCGCAAAGCCACCAGGCTGATGGAGAAAGTCAACAGTTCTGTCGATCATGCAAAGCACGAAGCAAATGATCTGGCAGAGACGGCAAAGAAAAAATTCAGTGATCTGAAACATAGGGAGAGCTAATTTTTGCATTGTCGCTGCGCTCCGAGAGGTTAATGACCACAAGACCATTTGCCCTGTCGGGCGACCACACGTCATCGGGATGCATGCTAGTATGATCGTTGAGATGTTACATAGTGATTTGACTAAACAATAATCTAATAGGGAGGCACAGTATTTACCGATGACCCGTCGGTTATCTGTTTAGTTTAAATCACCCTGAGGTGCCACTGTTTAGAAAGTTTAGAAAAGAATCCTAAACTTTCTATACTTATGGCCCATTACGGGCCATAAACTAAACTTTCTAAACACTGTCTACATTTGTAAATCACCTTCAAGTGTGAACCCTTAATTACCACCTGAGCTAATAAGCTAATAAGCTAATAAGCTAATAAGCACATAAGCCAATAAGCTAATAAGCCAATAAGCCAATAAGCACATAAGCCTATTAACCTTCAAATCAAATCCAATCATGAAAAAATCAAATGTAGTATTTGGCATAGTGGCCGGAGCGGCTGTCGGAGCGCTGGTGGGCGTATTAATGGCTCCTGATATAGGATCCAGGACCCGCAGGAAACTCTACACAAAAGGAGAGGATGTCATGGATGATCTAAAGGACAAAGTCTATATTCTGGCGGCCTATGCTAATGAGGTAAATAACGAAATTGACCGCCTTTCAGACAAAGTAGATGCTTCCATTGAGCATGCAGCCCACGAAGCAGTCGGAAAAGTTGGAGAGGCCATTTCAAAATTTGGAGAAGGGAAGAAGAGGGGGAGCTAATTGTCTTTTTAAGCTTGTTGCTTTGTTGGGACAAAATCCCCATCCCTAAGTTTTGGTGATTTGACATAGTGTTTAGCGATGACCTGTCGGTCATCTGTTTAGCGTAAATCACCTTCGGTGATACTGTTTAGAAGGTTTAAACCAGCTTCTAGTAGGAACAGTGTTTAGCGTTGTGCCCTACGGGCCATCTGTCTAGCATTTGGCGCCCTGAGGCGCCACAGTTTTGAGCGTTTAGTATTATTTTCTAAACTTTCTAAACTTAAAGTGCGAATAGCACCGTAAACTAAACTTTCTAAACGCGGTGTCCATTTGTAAATTATCCTAAAGCGTGAAGGTTTAATAACCGCCTAAACCCGTAAATCGTATAAGCTTCCCTTAAATATTAAGAAGAGCCAAGACATCATTCCTCCATCTCCACTTCATACACATCCAATTCATTGCGTTCAATATTGGCAACAAAAAACCCACCATCCTGGGGGATGATTTCTGCCAGATCAAAACGTTGACAATCTTTAGGCAGCCCGGTGAAGATTAAAGTAAACTGACTTTTAGTTCCGGGTGCCACGGCCATCCATTCAGGAGCAAGTGGAATATTCTCAGCATGCACCAGGTCGCTCTTGTGTTGAATGTCTTTTGAAATCAGGTACGTCGAAGGCCAGATGCGGATGTACATGCCATAGGGGTTGGTACAGCTGTAATGGCAATGGACAATGACTTGTTTTTCTTCCTGGGTCTGGGCTTTTAATTTCTTCCGGGTAGAAGACTTTATACGGATGTCGGTGGTCGTGTGGGTGGATAATGACATGTGTGTAAGATACGAAGAGGAGATTATCTGTGCGGAGGCTTTTATGATGTGGCTGGTGTGAAGTGTTCGACCACGGCTTCGCGAACACACGCACCGTGTTGCTATAGGGATGCACAGATTTTTTCGCATCGCGGTTCGTGTGGATACCCGTAAGGGTAATCGTCGGACCGAACAGGCCCTGTCGTCGCGAAGCCGAGGTCGAACACGTGTAGTGAGCGACCCAGTACAAAACTCCGTCTATAGCAACGGCCCCAACCATCTCTCCATCTGCGGAATACTCATCCCCTTCCTTTTCGCATAATCCTCCAGCTGATCCCTGTCGATCCCACTCACCGCAAAATATTTACTTTCCGGATGTGAAAAATACCAGCCACTTACACTTGCCGCAGGATACATCGCCATACTCTCTGTGAGCGTGATTCCAGCCAAAGCAGGTACATCAAGTAATTCAAACAATAGCGCCTTCTCCGTATGATCAGGACACGCCGAATAACCAGGAGCAGGACGTATGCCACGATAGCCCTCAGCAATCAACGTATTATTATCAAGATTTTCATCGCTGGCAAATCCCCACCACTCTTTGCGCATACGCTCATGCATACGCTCAGCAAATGCTTCCGCAAAACGATCCGCCAATGCCTTTAATAAGATCGCATTGTAATCATCATGCAACGCTTCAAATTCTTTTACTTTCTCTTCAATCTCCAGTCCCGCCGTCACCGCAAATCCGCCAACGTAATCTTGTTTACCACTCTCCACTGGGGCCACAAAATCCGACAAACAATAATTAGGCTGCCCGGGTGCCTTGGCTACCTGCTGACGCAAATGGTGCAAACGAACTATTTCTGGATTCAGTGAATCTTCTTTAGAGGCGGAAGAGGCGAAAAGGCGGAAGGATGGAACGGCGGATGCTTCGACCTTTTCGCGCGCATCCTTGTTCGACAGCTCAGCAACTGGGATAGCTGGGGCATTAATGATGATATCATCCATATCACTATTCGCCTGAAACAATCCGACCACCGCATTGGCTACAATCCATTTACCCTCAATGATTTTATCGAGCATCTTCTGCGCATCATCAAAGAGCTTTTTTGCTTCATGACCTACAATCGGATCTTTGAGGATCTCCGGATATTTTCCCGCAAGCTGCCAGCTTGAAAAGAAGGGAGTCCAGTCAATATATTTGCGCAGCTCACCAAGGTCATAATCTTTAAGCGCCCACACGCCTGTTTTGTTCGGCACAGGAGGATTGTATGATGCCCAGGCAGGTTGATATCTGTTAGCCCGCGCTGCCTCAAGTGAGATATATCGTTTTGTGTTTTTACCTTCTCTCGCCACACGCATCTGCTCATAGTTGGCCTTGATGTCCTCCAGGTAAGCAGCACGTTTTACTTTATCATCCGACAGCAATTGAGAAGCAACGCCGACAGCCTTGGAGGCATCCAATACATGTACTACAGGTCCTTTGTGGTATTTTGGTTCTATCCGAAGCGCTGTATGCAATCGCGAGGTAGTAGCTCCACCAATCATCAGCGGCAGCACAAATCCCTCACGCTCCATTTCTGCAGCTACATGCACCATCTCATCCAGCGAGGGAGTGATCAGTCCACTGAGGCCGATGATATCTACTTTTTCTTCACGCGCGATACGTAGTATTTTTTCGGCAGGCACCATCACCCCGAGGTCTACAATATCATAGTTATTACAGGCAAGCACGACGCCCACAATATTCTTTCCAATATCATGCACATCCCCTTTCACGGTGGCCATCAGTATTTTTCCTTTCGCAGTTGCATCCCCTACCCGCTTGTCCGCTTCGAGGAAAGGAGTGAGATACGCCACAGCCGTTTTCATCACACGTGCACTCTTCACGACCTGCGGTAAAAACATCTTCCCCTGTCCGAATAATTCACCCACTACATTCATGCCATCCATCAAAGGTCCTTCGATGACTTCTAGCGGACGTTCGTATTGTAACCGGGCTTCTTCTGTATCTACTTCTATATATTCTGTAATTCCACGCACTAGGGAGTGTTTCAATCGCTCCTGCACATTCTCCTCACGCCAGGCTTGTTCACGCAGGATGACTTTGCCGGATGACTTGACATCTTCTGCATAGGCCGTCAATGCTTCAGTAGCATCCGGATGGCGGTTGAAGAGGACATCTTCCACTTTTTTCAATAGCTCCGGCTCTACTTCTTCATACACTTCGATCAACCCTGCATTGACGATCCCCATATCCATCCCTGCTTTGATAGCATGATACAGGAAAGAGGCATGCATCGCTTCCCGCACTGCATTATTGCCCCGATACGAAAACGAAATATTACTCACCCCGCCGCTGATCTTGGCTCCGGGACAGAGACTCTTGATCATCCGTGTTGCTTCGATAAAGTTGATCGCATATTCATTGTGCTCGACGATACCAGTACCTACTGCAAAGATGTTTGGATCAAAGATGATATCCTGTGGAGGGAAGCCAACTTTTTCCGTAAGGATCTTATAAGCACGAACACAAATCGAAACTTTACGCTCGATCGTATCCGCCTGTCCGTCTTCATCAAAAGCCATCACCACAACAGCAGCTCCATATTTTCTGACCAGACGGGCGTGATGAATAAAGGGAGCTTCTCCTTCTTTCATGGAGATACTATTGACGATACATTTGCCTTGCACACACTGCAGCCCCGCTTCGATGATATCCCATTTAGAAGAATCAATCATGAAAGGCAGCTTGGCGATATCCGGTTCAGAACCCATCAGATGGAGAAACTCCACCATCACCTGTTTAGAATCCAACAAACCTTCGTCCATGTTGATATCTAGAATTTGCGCACCGCTTTCAGCTTGTTGGAGAGCCACGCTCAGCGCTGCCTGGTATTTACTATCGCGTATGAGTTTGGCAAATTTTGTGGAACCAGTGACATTGGTACGTTCGCCGATATTGACAAAATTGCTTTCGGGCCGGATGGTTAGTGGCTCCATGCCACTGAGTTGTGTGTAGGGATTGGCCGGAGGTATGATTCGCGGAGGAAGATCCGCTACTGCATTGGCGATAGCACGAATATGGTCAGGTGTGGTGCCGCAGCAACCACCTGCGATATTGAAAAATCCACTTTGTCCAAATTCGAGCATCAGTCCTTTCATCACTTCAGCGGTTTGATCGTAACCACCTAGTTCATTTGGTAATCCTGCATTCGGAAATACGATCAACGGAACATTGGCAATCTGTGAAAGGCTCTCGATATAAGGCCTCATCTCTGCTGCGCCCAATGCACAATTGATACCCACACAAAACAAGGGAGCATGCGAAATAGAAATCCAGAAGGCTTCAATCGTTTGACCTGAAAGTGTTCGACCACTTGCATCTGTGATCGTACCTGACACACCGATGAGTACATCTGCATTCGTTTCTTCGATCAATGTAGTAATACCGAAGAGTGCAGCTTTGCAGTTGAGCGTATCAAAAACCGTCTCAATCAACAACAAATCCACTCCACCATCGATCAGTCCCCTGGCTTGTTCGGCATATGCATCTGCTAATTCTTTAAAGGTGGTCGCACGAAAACCTGGTCGGTTGACATCAGGGGACATAGAAGCGGTCCGGTTAGTCGGACCCATCGAACCTGCCACAAAGCGAGGTTTGGCTGGCTCAGCGGCTGTAAACTCGTCGGCTACTTTTCGAGCCAGCCTTGCAGCGGCGAGGTTGATTTCATATACATAGGCTTGTGTACCATAATCTGCCTGGCTGATGGCATTGGCGTTGAAGGTGTTAGTCTCAACGATATCGGCACCGGCCAGAAAATAGTCTCGATGTACCTCCGCGACCACATCAGGCCTGGTGATATTGAGGAGGTCATGGTTGCCTTTGAGATCCGAGCGCCAGCTTGCAAAAGCCTCACCGCGATAATCAGCCTCAGAGAGCTTATAACGCTGTAACATGGTGCCCATGGCGCCATCCAGCACCAGTATTCGGTCTTTTACTGCTTGTTTCAGCAGACTTGTTCGTGTAGTCATGTATGTATCAAATCAAACATCAAATGGCCATAGCCGGTTTAGATCCAGGCACCAGAAAAAGTGACGTCATACGTGCATACAGGCATACAGTGGGTACTGTGAACATTGATTTGACCTGAAGGCCCGCATCTGCCGGGCACCGTGCCGTTCACCGGGGTCGGTTGCCGCCCTGCTCCTCGCGCAGGATCTCTTGATGCATGAATATGCTGCAAAACTAAGGTTTTGACCGAATAAAACAAAGTTGGGCGATGGCTGTGCCTGCGCCTCCGTATGCAGGATCAAAAAGAACACGTTGCAGGTAATAATCAGTGTTGCCGTTTTCAACGGCAGGTAAATTTGTTTAACCACACCCCTCACTGTCTCACGCTCTCACAACCAGAGAAGATTTATCTTCGAAGCCAGTATGGCCTCCATCTCCATCCTTCCCATCTCCCTCACCGACCTGGATACGCTCGTCGGCCTCAGCCGAAAGGTCTTCTTTGATTCGTTCAACCACATGAACAAACCGGAAAACATGAAGGAATACATGGACCGTGCCTTCAATCCGGATCAGCTGCTATCGGAATTGAAAAATCCAATGAGTGAATTTTATTTTGTCACCTTAGATGACGTCATCGCTGGTTATCTCAAACTCAATAAGGATACAGCGCAAAGCGACATCCGGGATGAAACAAGTCTTGAAATCGAACGCATCTATGTGGATAAGGAATTTCAAGGTATGGGGCTCGGCACTATGCTCCTTGTAAAAGCAATGGAAAGAGCAAGCGAGCTAAATCTTCAATATATCTGGCTGGGTGTTTGGGAAAAGAATACCGATGCAAAACGATTTTACGAACGACACGCATTCATTGAATTCGGTAATCATGAATTCAGAATGGGCGATGACATACAGACGGACATTCTCATGAGGTCTGAGACTATGACACGGTATAATTCAATTGAATAATGCTTCACTTCAGATTGGAAGAAGGTAGCTCTCAGCGCGTGCTGGACCATCGCTTCGCGACGACATAACCCGCTTCGCGGGATGACCACACGCACCGAAATGCAATTAAGTCATGATGGTCCTGTGTTCACCCGAAAGGGTAGTCGTCGGGCCGAACAGGACCTATGGTCGCGAAGCTGTGGTCGAACACTCCTGGTGAGCCTATAAGACCCGCCATTCTCCTTCAGACAATCCGCTTCATCGCATCAAAGCACGCCGTCAAAGTCACAGGGGAAGTGCCAAGAAATTCACCATCGGCTTCGATGGGTATGGGCGTTCCGGTGTGTGTAATATCAATATGTTCAAAATGACGGGCTGTCGCTTCTTTGTGCTTTGCGATTTTTCCGTTATAGATCGTATTCAGTTGAAAAAGCAACCGGATTAATTTTTTTGGTTTCATGATCAGCAGTCCGGGTGAGTCTTCACGTGCATGCGGAAGCACATACATCCCTCCTCCACAATATTTTGCAAAACCTGCCTGGATGGTGAGGATATCTCCGGTATAGGTATCATGATCCACTTTTATCGTGCCACTCCATAGATGAGGTTTCATCAACGTCTTCAGCAAACCGTATGGATATAAGATCCAGGAGGGGATTTTAAAAGAAGCTCTTTTCAGATTAAACACTACAGCTGCGTCGAGTGCACCTCCTACCATATTGGCAGCATATCGTGTCTGTCCGTCAGGCCATGTTAGTTTGATCAGGTTAAATGGTGCTGTATACTCTTCACGGATATTCCTCGCCAGTTTTTCTTTCGTGGTCCCAAAAGTTCTGACCCAGTCATTACCGGTACCACAAGGCAATACCCCAATCGTAATTTCTGATGACCGATGACCGGAGAGCTGCATCAGCATGTTTACAGCATGATGTATGGTGCCGTCTCCCCCGACAAAAAGGTAATGGCGGCTTCCATTATCATAAAAGGCTGTGATCGCCTGTCGCGCCTCTTCTATGCTATCCGTATGATGTAATGCATAGGAAACATGCTCATGAGCCAGAAAAGTCTCCCACTTCCTCCAGCCGGAAGTACAGGTTTGTCTGTTGACAATGATGCACCAGGAAGTTTCAGTCTGCTGTATATTTCGAGGCGTCAAAGAGTAAGCAAGATTTAAAAACAATTATGATTAATGCACTACGAATTTTTTAAATTTCGAATACCACTCACCACTCACAACTTCGACGGAAGAATCAAATCAAGGGCTGTATACTTATGTCCGAAGCGCTTAGACAAATACTCATTGGTCAGATGGCCTTTGTACGTATAGACTCCATGCCTGAATCCTGCATGATCCTGCAGTAATGCCTCGATACCGCCATAGTTACCTGCTTTGATCAGGAGTGGCGTGATGATATTGCTCACAGCAGCAGACGCGGTGCGGCTGACTTTCGAAGCGATGTTGGGGACACAATAATGAATGACACCGTGTTTGATAAAGGTGGGATTGTCCATGGAGGTTACTTCGGACGTTTCAAAGATACCGCCCTGGTCGATACTCACATCGATGATGACACTCCCCTCTTTCATTTTCATGATCATTTCCTCAGGTACCAGGATGGTGGATCTTCCGGTTGGGGAATGAACGGCGCCAATGACGACATCAGCGCTGAGTAATTGATATTGTAATTGTACAGGATTGATGGTCGAGGTATACAGGCGCCTGCCGATAATCTGTTGGATGCGCATCAGTTTGTAGACGTTGTCATCAAATACTCTGACAGTGGCTCCGAGCGCAAGGGCTGTACGGATGGCAAATTCACCGACAACACCTGCACCGAGGATCACTACCTTGGCCGGAGGTACACCAGATACACCACCCAGCAATACTCCTCTGCCAAATTCAGATCTGCACAACAATTCTGCAGCAGTCTGAATGGCGGTAATACCTGCAATTTCACTCATCGTGCGAACGAGTGGATAGGAACCATCGGCAGCCTGTAGATATTCCATTGCCACGGCCATGACGCGGTGCCTCAGCAGACGGTCCACATAGGATTCAGAGAGGGTGGGCAACTGCAAGGGGGAGATCAGACATTGATCGGGATGCAGGAGTTCAATTTCATCTATGGTCGGAGGGGCCACTTTGAGCAGGATATCGCTTTTGAAAACTTCCTGTTTGCTCATGACGATCTCGGCGCCTGCTTCACTGTATTCATGATCATCATAATTGGATCGCAACCCGGCACCAGTCTGGATGACTACGCGGTGACCCTGCATGACCAATGGCTTGACCGAATGGGGTACGATGGCTACCCTGTTCTCGTTGGAAGAAATTTCCAGCGGGATACCGATTGTAAACTGGCTGGCTCCCTGGGTGACGGCTATTTTTTCCGGAAGGGCCTCCAGGCTAAAACCATATTTATGCGTCCACTGCGTCATGGGTCGTGATATTGAATATGCGGGTAAGTTCCGGTGTGACCCGGATGTCTATGGATACATGTCTCATCGTAAACTGGTCCCGGGCGAGGTCGGGCCATTCGATGAGGCAGATGTTTCCTGATTCAAGATACTCCTCAAATCCAATCTGGACAAGATCATTTGATTTCTCGAGGCGGTAGAGGTCCATGTGGTAGATCGTTCCGTGACCAGGGGAGGTGTATTCATTGACCAGGCTGAAGGTAGGGCTGCTGACCGGTTCGGTGATCCCGATCTGCCGACAAAGCATCTGCGTTAAGGTGGTTTTACCGGCCCCGAGCTCCCCTTCGAGTAGAATCACCCGATATCCTTTATGCAAAAGCGATAGGAGGGTGTCTGCTACTGCTTGCAGGCCATCCTTGTTTTCGACGGTGATTTCCATGGTGCAAAATAAGGAAAGATGTGTCTTTGGGGGAGACGTGAGGCGTCAGGCGTGAGTATCTCGTACTGAAAAAATGTTGACAGTTGACAGTTGACTGTGGTCTGTTGACTGAGATGGATGGAAATTGGCGTGAATTGGCGGAAATATCAGTGTTAATGCCTATGGTAATTTTAAATGTGATTCAACTTTCCCTACCTTTGGAAGAAAGATAAACCTATGGGAGCAATTGTTATAAAAGCGGATAGTCGAAGCAGTAAGATTCTCAAAGAATTAGCTGAACAACTGGGAGCAAGTGTAACCAATATTAAAGAGGAGCAATACGAAGATATTTTGCTGGGAGAGATAATCAATGAAGAAAAGACAGGAAAACTGGTTTCCAGGGAGGTCGTTTTCAAGAAGCTTCACTCCAAATGAACATTGAGTTTGAGAGTGAACTTATCAACGACTTAATCCGGCAGGCAAGAGGTCAACAAAATCAAATTGATTGGATTCGCTTTAAGTTAGAATCTGCTGAAAAAAGTGGTTTTACAGAAGACTGAAAGAATGAAATTCTAAAGATTTCAAAGGACTCATTGAATGGTTGAATACAGGTTAAGTAACACAGTCAAAGAAGACCTCATTCGAATTTACCACGTTGGAACCCATACATTCGGACAGCGACAGGCGGATAAGTACGTTAACACTTTTTTCGATTATTTTGAAATTATCGCTAAGCGTCTTTTTGCTTTTGAATCTGTGGATTATATAAAACCAGGTTACAGAAGGTGTGTTTGTGCTGTTGATAGTATTTTCTAAAGGACAGAAAATGACATTGTGGAGATTATGTCGATCGTCGGTAGGCAAGATATAAATCTAATTTTCAAGTAAGGAAACGACTGGTAACAAAGCACACCTATCGTCATGGGTTGGTTCTCTGGAACCTATATACTAAAGCGTCATGTGCAGGACCTCAACAGGCCATTGAATACCTGGGACGGTATACCCATAAGTAATTATAGAATCCTTAAGAACGATACACTAAATGGTACGGTAACATTCAAGTATAAAGATTATGCTGACGGGAATGCTGTCAAACTATTGACAGGTACCGGCAAAGAAATTGTGCGGGAGTTGAATCCCATCATTCAGGGAATCATCAAGTATTTCAAATTCAACAAGATTACTCTTTGAGGATTTAAAAAAACAAAAAGATTTTGAATATTTTGAAATCATAAAAAACGGCAATCCGTTAAAGGAAAGTTATGGAAGCAAAGGTTTTAAATTGAAAAAAACTTTTAAGAATTTCGCATCTTCTGACTCAAGCTATTTCTCGATAAAGATTCCAATCGTAGGGATTTCTTTTGCACAAGCAAATAAATTCTGTGAATGGAGAGAATCAGTTGTTAATAAATCCAAAACAGTTAAAATCAAAGTGTGTCTTCCCACTATTGACATCTACGAAATGGTGATTGAAAACAAGGATAGCATAACTCAAAATAAATGTTATTTGCAAAATTCATTAAACTGCAATGGCCTACAAGTAACAAAAGCAAAAGAACATAAATATTTAGACAAATCCTTGTTACGTGCCGATTCCTATTATCCTAGCGATTTAGGCTTATACTGCTTACAGGGAAATGCTTCTGAAATGACCGATATGAAAGGCATAGCCATGGGTGGTTCTTTTAAAGATTACGCAAGGGAATCATTTAAAGACAAAAAACAGATGTATACAAAGCCAGAAGATTGGTTAGGATTTAGATGTCTCATTACTTTAAAATAAAGGCGCACAACAATGCATTTGCGGCAAATGTGGCTTGACCTCTAAATTTTTACTCTTGGTTCTTCAATTAACTTTTGTCTTTGGGCTTGACCGTCTCCCATTCCGCTTGCAGTTTGCTTCGTAAATTTACTGCAAGCTTACTGGAAAAGCATCAAGGATATTTGATAAAAATAGCAATAGATCACATTCACCTGAACTTGCCGAACGTGCAATCGAATCACAATTTTAAATGATTGACATGCAGATAAACCAACTCTTTCAGGTATTTAGACATATTACTCCCGACATTTCGGAAGAGGAGTTAGGTGATTTGTTACCCATGCTGACAGAAAGCAAACTAAACCGGAGTGACCATCTGGTAACGGCAGGCACTAATTTCAGAAAGATTAATTTTATCGTTAAAGGGTCGGGACGGATGTATCATGTAGACAACAACGGAAACGAAACCAATATTCTATTGGTAATTGAAAATGATTTTTTGCATGATTACGAAAGTTTGTTACTGGACCATCCGACAAAGTTTTTTATTCAGGCGACAGGGGATTGCGAGTTTATCCACATTGACTATAGGCGATTTGAGCAACTTCTCAATTCTACTAAAAGCTGGGAACATTGCGGACGAATGATCAACCAATTCATTCTCATCGAAACTTTCAGACAGGTGCAGGCGTTCAGGTTTGGTTCAGCCGAGCAGCTTTATCTGAAAATTCTTGCAGCTGAACCTTATCTGATTGATAGGTTTTCACAGGAAAACCTTGCCTCCTATATCGGAGTAAAACGTGAATCGTTAAGCCGGATTAAGAATCGTGTTGCAAAGCGCAAAAGATTTTAACCAACGTCACATATTTCTTCCGTTTGGCATTTGCATTTTTGTATTTTTAAATATCACATGCAAATGAAAGATAAAATCAGGGATACAGCTTTGTGGATAGGAATGCTTTTCATGGCCACTTTAATAGGAGCCACCATTTATCAATCGATAGTAATTGTTCCTTCGTTCAGCCGGGATATACCCAACGGGATGATTGAATTCGCCAGAGGACCTTTTCAAACAAAAGCATTTTGGACTTCTCCCATCATGCCAATTGGCTTTCTCATTTCTATTCTTGCCCTTATCCTAAACTGGAAAACACCAAGAAAAAAATGGCTGCTTTTATCTCTTTCCCTGGCAGCTTTGGGTGAAGTATTGACAGTCATTGTTGTATTTCTCCAGTTAAAAATCATGGGGCTTTTGGACGGCAATCCATCTTCTGACACCGTGCTGCTGATAAGCACCATACGACAGTGGATTGGTATTGACTACCTTAGATTTTTTATACTTGGTGTTCCCTCCTTTTTTCTTTACCTTAAAGCCATGACTGTAAGAATTACTGAATAAAATCATATCAATAAATGAGAAAACAAATCACAACATTATTTTTATTTATTGCTGTTATTCTTTGGGGCACATGGTTTGGCGGGCAATTATTTAATGAGGCACTCGTCATACCGAAATGGCTCTCTTCACCTCCGCAATCCATGTTGGCATACGATGCCATACCAGTTAAAGGAGGTTTTTTCTTTTTTATGATAAATCCCTTTTTTACCCTTTTTTCTTTGCTGGCAACTATATTTGGATGGAATGTGGCGGGTAAATCACGAACCTGGATGTTATTAGCAACTTTGATTGGTTTTATAGTTTCATTGGTTTTGATTTTTTATTTAGCTCCCCTCATACATGTCACAAATGAATATGCCATTCAGGGTAGTATTCCTGCCAATCAAATAATTGCAAATACTAAAGAGTGGATGGTGGGAAACAGAATACGATTAGTATTAGAGTTTTGCGGATTTTTATTTTCCATTATTGCTTTACAGACGTGGGCAAAGGAATCGATTTACAAGATAGCTGCGGTTAATGCTAATTTGAAATAAAAAGCTGCTGCATACGGTTAGGCTATATAGTGGGGTTATCCTGTTACGTCAGTGGGGTAAGACCATTAAACCTGAAATGCTGGTTATCATTGAAAAATTGGGCACCCTGGGTGGAAAGCCGATTGAAACACTGGAAGCATAGGAGACTCGCCTCCAACCGACACCTACCGATGCGGTGACGGCCGTCATCCAGGATTTCAAATTACCTACGGCCCCTGCGCGATGCGATACTATAGAAAATGATATACCCATTACCCGAGGCACTACTCCTATCCGTATCTACACCCCTACAGGAGAAGCTCGCTGGAAAAAAGTTAGAGATATCAGAAGAGATTACCCTACAGCTACCTAAATGGTAAGTAATTTGAATCGCCAATGCCTACATCCTCGATCGTTATGTGGGAGCTAGTTGGTACTAAAACCATAAACCGTAGCATTATGAATATTTTGAAATTTGGTTTTTATCTTTTGAGCATTTCTAATTTGGTGGTCTCGTGCAACAAAGACAAGGAAGAGCCTCTTTAGCGGTGGCGCAAAGGCTTAGCTTGTTTACATTCGAAATTAAGCAACAAGCAGGAATGCGATGATTGTAAATAGAGAGTCAAAATCACAAGCTATTGCTGTAATAGTGAGAGGTGTATCCAGAATGTATTTTACATTTGTAACTGAACAAGAAGAGCCATGGACTCTGTGCTGAAGCTTTAGCGAAAGCTCATGAAGGGAGACTTTCAAACACGGTTCTGAGGGAACGTAGGGGTATGACTCCCCTGCGTGACCCGACTAGCGGCAATGGACGACCGTATTCAAACTGACAGACAAAAAAAATATGAAAGCAAAATCAATCAAAGGAAGTTCCACAGAAGAAATCAGTTATGCATTAGCTGAAAGCATGGCTGACGGATTCAAGCCAACTTTAGCGATTGTATTCATATCTGTTAAACAAGACAGAGAAGCTATTTCCAAATTACTTGACGAAAAAGGCATTCAGATATTTGGTGCTACCACTGCAGGCGAATTTATAGATGGCGAAATTGAAGCAGGCAGCATTGTCATGATGTTGCTCGACTTGAATCCAGCTTATTTTAAAATAGAATTTCTTGAAACAAGTCCGAAGACCGCCCTGCAGGACGCAATCGAAATAGGTGTTATAGGAAAGGAAACCTTTACCAACCCTGCGTTTATAATAGCAACAGGTGGAGTGGCCTTAGATGGTGAACCAATTGTGGAAGGCATCATTCAAGGTTTTGGGAAAACGCCCTCGTCGGCAGACGGAGAAGTAACGGTATTTGGAGGTAAGGCCGGAGATGATCTGGCCCTTGAATCAACATTTGTTTTTACCAACGGGAAAAGTAAAGACTGCGCACTTGTAGTACTCATCATTGATGAAGATAAAGTAGATGTCAGAGGGATTGCTACTTGTGGTTGGAAAGCTGTTGGCACCACAAAAACAGTGACTAAAAGTGAAGGTAGTATTGTGTATACCATCGACGATAAGCCGGCATTGGATATGCTGTTGAATTACCTTGGCGTAGAGATAAAGCAGGAAAACAACAAAGAAATCGTAACCTTTCTAAGCTCCTGGTATTATCCATTGCAATTGGAACGGGAAAATGTAGATCCTGTCATACGTACAGCCATGTTTGCCAATAGTGAAGACCGTTCACTTATTTGTTCTGGAAACGTGCCTCAAGGATCAAAAATCAAGTTTTCGCTACCACCAGATTTTGATTCCATCGACACAGTCGTTGAAGAATGTAAGGGCATTAAGGACAATGCACATCAGCAAGCCGATGCCTTGATTATGTTTTCATGCGTGAGCAGATATTTATCGTTTGGGATTGTAATGAAAGAGGAGATAGAACAGGTGCAAAAAATTTGGGATGCGCCCATGGCAGGCTTTTTTTCCTATGGAGAATTCGGGAAATCAAAAACAGGTAAGAATGAATATCATAATAATACCTGCTGTATTGTGGCATTAAAGGAAAAATAATCCTTCAACAAACGGTACTTTGACAACCTATTTAAATTTTTACGAACGCTTCCCTTTTTGGGGCGACAATTTGAAAAGAATAATAAATGAGAACAAATTAATAACACAATGTCGATAAGAATGCCTGCCTATAACATTCGGTTTGGCAATATGGAGGGGCGACGAATATATTCTCAACTTTTGTTCGCTATTTGACTTCAGCTCCGGTCTTTCATTAGCCCATGCCACGCCCAGAAGCATTGATGCCAGCCTTGGAGATAGGATTTGGATTTCAACCCGTGACCGTGTCGTGGAATATGATTTATTAAATAGTCAATGGACCGTCCATGATCCCTTAAATGATGAATCCCATAGGATAGGAGAGACCGGAGATATTCCCCTGGCAACATCCAGGCTAGAATATACTATCCATTTTCAGAACGTAGGGACAGACACAGCAAGAAACGTTGCTGTCAGCAATTCAATAGATGACAACCTGGACATCAGTACACTGCTGGTGCTTGTAAGCAGCCATGCTTACGATCTTAGTTTTATTGAAGATGGTCGTATCTTGAGATGGGTATTCGATAATATCAATCTCCCTGATAGCGTGGGCAGTCGGGAGGAAAGTCATGGATTTGTTAAGTACACTATTGATCTGGCTAGAGAGGCGATAGGCACTAAATTTAAAAATCAGGCTGAAATTTACTTTGACTTCAACCCACCTGTGACGACCAATGAGACCATTAATACTTTAATGGATATCAACACATCGCTGGCGGGCGACACAGTAATTACTAAATGTGACTTTACTATACATGTCTCGGAAGGTAATCTGGCACTCTATTTTCCTGAAGAGGACAAATATGACCTCCAAATATTTGATATGAGTGGTCGTCAAGTATATTCTTCCAATCTACCTTCCAAAGAGATGGAAGTCAATTTGGGGAATTTGCCTTCTGGATGATATGTGCTGTCTGTATCATCTGCCGGATGTTTCAAGTCAAGAAAGTTATTTTTAAAATAGAATTATTGTGATTCCTTTATACATCACTTCCGATGTCCACATCACAGTGACCGATCAAACAGGCAAGGAATGGTTGGATATGACGCGTAAAACCTTGGACGGTGCGCTCACTGTAGAATAGGAATCCGTGCCGGCTGGAATCTACTTTATCACGTTGCAGACAGAAGAGCAATGGTATACCGGAAAAGTGATGCGGTTGTGATACGGCTATGTTTTTATTAGGTAGGTTGAACGCCTCACGCCTCAGCTCCTATTCATCTTCACAATACTCCGCTGCACTGCCTTACCATCATACTCCAGGTAAAGACTGTATGCACCGGCAGGAAGATCGCGACCGATCTCCATTGATTTTTCCTGTCCGTTGATGAGGTTGGCTGTTTCACTTGAGATGATTTGCCCTGCTGCGTTGTACACCACAATGCGTAGTTTGCCACTACAACCTGGTGAAAGCACCATGTTCATCTGCTCTGCAAATGGATTGGGATATATTTTCACATCGATACACTCGAGGTTCGCCACTTCTTCTACATCCGAGATGATGACCTCTTCACCGGTGACCCGCATTTCACTCAGGCCAAAACATTCTCCTCCGTAATTAGTGAGTCCGGTGATCAACAGATACCGGCCTTCAATATCATTGAGAAAAGGTCCTTCAGCACCTTCATAGGTACTCAATCCACTGGCCTGCGGGAAATTGTAATCACCTGCTGCATACCAGTTGACGCCATCAGTACTGTAATCGATAGCCACATCTCTCATCCCCCAATCAAGGTGTGATGGATCATTGGAATTCCATATCGTCATCTGGCCGAGCTTAAATACCTTGCCAAAATCATACATGATAAAATGACTTGCCGGCCTCGCCGGATTTGGACTTGGCGCTGCTTCACACGAGATCCATCCATCAAAGAAATTGGTGCTGTGACGATCGGGGTAACATTGTGAAAACCCAAATTGCTGCAGTGTCACCAAAGCTGAAATCAGAAGTATTATTTTTTTCATGATCATTCAATCTTATACGTTAAGGAAGCCTATTGGCGGATTCGCACCCGGTTGATAGAAGTTAGTCAGGGTTGGAAATATATTGGACAATTCTGAAGGACTTACCCCAAACCATAATGCGAGCTCAGCAAAATATTCATCAGAACTCACTTGTGGAATCAACACACCACTGCCTACTTCCATAGAAGATTCAAGGGCAAGTGTAGGGTATTCACCATAGATTCTTTTGCCAATGACATCTTCACCCATCACCATCACATTACCTCCCCAGGCATGGTCTGTACCATTTCCATTGGATGTCAAGGTGCGGCTAAATTCAGACAAGGAGAATGTAGTCACCTGCTTACCTAATCCAAGTTCTGCCATAGCATCCGCAAATTCACCAAGTGCTGTATCCAGTTCATATAACATCCCGGATTGATTATTAAGGATTTCATCGTGGTGATCCCATCCTCCATAATCGATAAAGAATATCTGGCGTTTCATGCCGAGCGCTTCATGTGCTGCGATGGAATAAGCGGCCATCTGGAAACTCCTCGATAGATAATTGTCGGTAAACTGTGTTTGAAGTTCAGGCACATTTCCGATCGCATCCTGGAACTGGAGATGACCGTCCCTCGAGCGTCGCACGACATCGATGTAGGTTTTCTGAAACATGTTCTGGTATTCAAAATCAACCATCGACTTGATCGCCTGTGTACGCATGCGATCAAAAACATTCCACTCATCATGATCACCATATCCGTAGATACCGGAGCTGCCGTTATAAGGATCCAGTGCAAACTCAATGGTTTCACGCCCGGTCTGGAAAATATTAGTTCCACCCAGGGATAAGTTCATGGAGATGTTAGGATTGTTATTCATGTCATTGATCAGGTCGGCTACTTTACCACCCCAACCTGTACCGCTGCGTTCGTTTGGCAGACCGGTCATCCATTGCTGGCCCTGATCGGAGTGAGAGTATAGGCCGAGAGGAAGTTCTACCTGGCCTTGCCAGTATTGGTCCCTTGTAGTGGGTTCAACTAATGTACCAACATTGGAAATGAAGGCCATTTTACCTTCATTGAACAGTTGCTGTGAACGCGTCATGCTGGGATGAAGGCCAAACAACCTTCCACCTGCTGCATCCGGGAAAATCGGCAACATATCATTGAGCGGAATCGCCAGATTGGATCTGGTCGCAGCATATTCATTGTATTCCGAGGTGGATCTTGGCATGAGCATGTTGAAAGAGTCATTGCCCCCCGAAAGAAAAACACACACCAGTGCTTTGTATTCAGGGTCACCGGCAGTTGCGCTATTGGCCAACGCCGCGGCTGAAAAAGCTTTCAGGTTGACAAGGGAGGAATACAGCGTTGAGACGCCAATGGCAGCACAACTGGCCTGGCCAAAAAATTTCCGTCTGCTGATAGGGTTGTCGCTAAATCTTATTTTCATATATCGTCGAAATAGAATTGAAAGAAATTAACTATCCGGTTTATTTCATGATGGCATAATCAGGAGAAATCATAATCAGGTACAAAGCAAGTCGTGTCCTGTCTCTCCTGTAATCATCTGATATCATAGGCGTGATGGCATCTTTGATAATCTGCCTTGTTCGCTCAGATAACATGCCATGAGTGAACAGCATATCAAGCCTGTTGATCAGCACCTCAGGATCTCTGGCCAAAGGAGTCAGCTCGTCAATATTGTATGTGACATGTGGATTTTCCTGTTCCCAGTCATCCATGACGTATCCCCATACAGCCCAGTCATTGACCCGGTTGATAAACTCTACGCTAGTGCGGGAGTTGTGTATCTGAAACTCAGGTCCGACTAAATCATTGTCTGTAATAGGTCCGATAGGTTGAAAATCGGGGAGGAAAAAATTAAATACAGTCCGCGAAGCCAATGGCATCTGGTTGGTCGCCTGGTAGAAGCCATAGGCTACGTTCCAGTATCGGCCATAGTATTGTTCCATTTTAATGGCTTTGGTAAAGTGCGTGTATCGTGTGAACGGCTCACGGAGTTTGCCAAAGCGATCCTCTTCAAGTGAGGTACAAGTTCTTGCCTCTGGATCCATCAGAATGGCTTTTATGACAGCAGCCATGTCGCCTCTTTCTCCCTGCCCATTGTCTGCAAATACCGCAGCAACCCTGGAAACATATCCCGGTGTTGGATTTGAGGTCACCAGGCGTTGGATCAATTGTTTTCCAAGGAAAGGTCCGACATTGGGGTGAAGGAATAATTGGTGTACGGCATCATTGATATCTTTAAGACCAGTCTGTCCTGATGGAATGACATAGCCATTCACTAGTGTTTTGGTCCCGGGTTGATGCCACTCTTCATACATGATCATCGGCGTGGTCATATCAGCTACATAGATATCTAATCCAAAGTATGGATCATCAACCCATTCGTTTTCCATGACATCGCCTACGCCTAGACCCGTAAATACTTTAGCTAGTTCTTTAATATCAGCCTGATCATAGGTTGGGATCCAATCTCCCTGACCATCCGTTTTTCGGCTGCCATCCTGATTCAATTCATAGAGCCCGATGGTGAAGAGTTGCATGATTTCCCTGGCATAGTTTTCATCGGAGTGGATATTCTCCTCCGGGATTTCTCTTGGGTTGTTCAGATGACTCAGGTAATATCCCATGCAGGGATGCAGGGATACTTCGCGGAGAAAATCTTCAAAGTTGCCGAAGGAATGTTTCAGCAGAACATCATAATAATCCGCTAATCCAAAGCCGGCATCAGCGAGATTGGATTCTATAGAGATCACAAAAATCTCGCTGAGTGCAAGGGCCACTTTTTGTCTGAGCAGGTCATCATTTTTCATGTGATTTTCCCACCAGGTATAATTGAAGATAGTCCAGTAAGGCCTTGTAGACACTTCATCTGGATCTCCTCCATTCACCAGATACCACTCGATCACTTCAGCAAAAACTTCATTCAGGCGGTCAAGTGTCTGACTTTGAGGCACGGTCATCTGCTCGTCTATCCAGGCTTCTATGCCTTGGTTGGCGACTTGTTCTATAGTGGCAAGATCCGCACCTAATGTGGCCTGAGATAAGAATCTCGAAGCTTCCATCGTCGGGCCTTCAAGACCAACTTTGTTGATGGTCTTTTCCCCAGTTGCTGATAATGTCCAGTATGTCGGCGTATAATTGCTGCTGGTGGTCACTTTAATCTCCTGCGCTGGGTCACTCCCCAGGATCACCTGGGCCTTAATTCCTCCAGTCAGACAGCCAAAGGTCAGCATGGAAAAAAGTAATTTTATTTTCATAGTACACATGGTTTGATGCGTCATTTCAATACACAAGAATGGAACAGAGAAGACTTGTCCGGGGCTATTAAAATATGTTAGGGCGAGGATGCAGAAGGAAAGATACAATTATAACCGAAATGGTTGCTTTACAACAGAATTATTTTCCGAGGAGTGACCACAATTTCCCGACACCCTGATATTTTCTGATGTGCCAGTAGGCAGCCGGCACCGCTCCGAAAGATTGGAAAAAATTGGCAATACCGGGATGCATACTCCCCTCAAAATCAAAAACTGTGCCTCGATCATGGGACACCCGAATAGCATGATCCAGTAGCAAGGCATGCGCAGAGGCCCCCTGTTCATCAGCCGTCCTGCCACCTGCGAGGTAATAGGTTGTAGAGTGATCCCAGGCAGTCAATACACCTGCTATTGGTTTCCCATTTGAAGTCGCCAGGGTCAGTGTACCGCAGTGATGGGAGGACAATGCTGAGTGAACTCTGGGGACAACAGTATCAAGCCATGGAGGCGGTTTCATTTTTCGTTGTTCATAAGACTGCCGGCACAAGGAAAGGAAGCCGGCAATATCCTCCGATGTTTCCACAACGTATTGTTTTTCCGCCTGCCGTATATTCCTGCGTAATCCCTCATTGTAGCCTTTCCGATGGTCTTCATTGTTCACACCTGGGGCAATAACAAAACTGTATTTGAGCGTAATGGGAAAAGCACTTTCCGGAATGCGGAAGAAGGTATCCGGACGCAGTGAAAGATCCAGAATTGATGATTTTGGTAATTCCGCCATTAAGGCCAGGCTGAGTTGAACATGCGGCTCTCCTCCTCCAAGCAATGAAATCCATTGCGTAAAGGGCGGGGTGACCAGGGCTGATAGCCCGCGAATCCGTGTATGATGATAAGGTAAAGCGGCTACTGGCAATCCTTGAATATCCCGCCTGACGATCGCACCCCACCCCCCATGGCCACAGGTGGCATCTAACCACCAGGGCGCCGTGTAAAGCAGTGGCTCTTTGATGGAGGCAAATAGAGTATGATATGCGCTGACAGGGTTGGATTCCACGCCTACAATATAATGGGAGTTGTGATTTCAGGGCAATTAATTCTCTGTTAACTCTCCGCTGGCTTTAAAGCCTTTAGGCAGAACTTCCCATCTTTGTGTTTTAAACCGGTATACAATGATTCGTGTTACGATGTTTTTTTTGCTGATGCTTTCGGCCCCTGCTTTGACAATCCTGGTGGCACAAACCGGAACAACAGAAAGTTTGTGGAAGACCCTGGCAAAGATTACGTATAAAAAGGAGTACGATGAATTTCTGGGTTTCAAAATTGATAAACCTGTTTTCAGCGAAGACATCAAGGCACTTGACGGCAAGGAAGTCACGGTGAAAGGATTTATCATCCCCGTGGAAGGGTATAAGGGCCACAAGGAATTCATTTTTTCTGCCTTCCCTTATAGCATGTGTTTCTTTTGCGGAGGCGCGGGTCCAGAATCCGTGATGGAAGTGGTCGCTATTGAAGCAGTCAATTATACGGCTGAATCGATTGTCCTGAAAGGAAAATTAAAACTCAACAGTGATGATGTCAATAAGCTGATGTATGCCCTGACGGACGCCCGTATCGTAAAGTAAATATGGCAGCATTTATCACCAAACCAACCGCTCTGACCAGATACCCATTTCTCCACTGACCTTTACAAAATAAGATCCTGGTGTAATCGGTGGCGACAAAACAAGTTGTTGTTCGGCTTCAATTTTACGGGTATAGACTTCCTTGCCTTGCAGGTCATAGAGAATGACATCTCCATTTCTCCATTCTGTGGGAAGATGTATCCGCCAAATATTGGTGTTTTGTTCAAAAACAAGGGATGGCTTGGACACCGGATCAGGAAGAATTCGCATAAAAGGCGAATACTCTATCGACCCATCCGACAGTTGCGCTGCAATACGGTAATACACAGCAAGTGGTTGTATAAACGGATCTGTGTATTTATATGATATCTGATTCTCCACAGGTAACACCTGGGTGACCACTGTGAAATCATCAAAACCTGAATTCAGGGAACGCTGAACTTCAAAATATTCAATGCCCAAAGATTGGTGAAGAGTCCAGTCGATTTGATTTCCACCCTGTACTATTTTGGCATCAACGCTTTGCCATTGAATAGGTAGAAAACCTGATGCACTTACTTTATAGAGCACACCATCCAGATTACTGGCATACATCTCTCCATCATCATCTTCACCAAAAGTGACCAATCCATAGGCCAGGCCAGTGCCATCCTGAACATATACATCAAACTCGAGCGGATCATAGGAAGTCAGTTTGATCATCCAGAGGTAATTGCTTACATAGTCAGCGCATACGTAAAATCCTTCAAGTACAGGATAGTCACTACCCCTGTACACATATCCTCCGGAGATGGAGGCACCATATCCGTTTGGGCATGGATTGCAACTGTGTGGGTATTCGAAGACCGGCCAGGTAAACTCAGTGCCGCTGCCACAATTACCGGGCTCATAGTTATGGTTGCCTTCTCTGCAGTCCCATCCAAAATTCATTCCACCGGGTGTGCCGGCCAGAATCATATCGACTTCTTCCCACAGGTTTTGACCCACATCTGCAATCCAGAAATCTCCAGTCTCGCGGTCAAAACTGATTCGCCACGGATTACGAAGACCGTAGGCCCAAATTTCATCCCGTCCAGGTTCATTCAAAAATGGATTGTCAGGAGGTATCGTGTAGTTGAGTGGTCCTTGAGGTGAATTGACATCAATACGTAACATTTTTGCCAGTAGGGTTTCTAAATTTTGACCTGAATTTGATGGATCGCCACCGCCACCGCCATCACCCATTCCGATATATAGAAAGCCATCAGGGCCGAAAGCAATATCTCCTGCCTTATGATTTGTCTGCACGCCGGCTTGTTCTAAAAGAATGAATTCTGTATTCTCCTGAACATCATTAGGGTTGTTGGGATTCAACGTAAACCTGCTGATCCGGTTGGTGATCGTACCGTCTATAACGTAATTGACATAGATGTATGGAGTGGTGGGATATTGCGGATGAAAGGCAAGTCCCAGAAGCCCCCGTTCCCCACTATTCATCACCAGATCCTCGATATCAAGGAAATAATCATTTGATACGATATTATTCTGGACGATGCGGATTGTTCCCCTTTTTTCAACGATAAAAATTCTCCCTGAACCATCACCGCATCCGGTAATTACAAGCGGCTGTACCAAGGTGGGTCCGGACAAGGAAAGTGGTGTAAAATTCAACGTAGGTTGAGCTATCCCAGCAGCAGACAAAAGAAGGAGGACCAGAAATGGAGATGTTCTCATCATAAAAGCTATTACAAGTACAGAAATTAAAACAACCAATGATAAAGGAGAGAAAAGGTGGGATGCAATCCTATAAAAATAGGCATAAAAAAATAGAAAGCTGGATTTATCAGCCAGTTATTCGTTTAAAACCAAACCGGATCAGGAGAAATCCAGCGATAAGAATCAGTACAACCACATAAAACGGCATAAAGCTGATAGCATAAATATGCGTTTTATCAATGATCCACATGAGGATCATCAATACGGTCAGAACAGTGATCAGGCCCGATAGTTTTCCAAAACCAGGTACAAGATCGAGGTCCACCTGCTTACGGATCAGGATAAACGTGGCCAGCATGGAAACGATCGGTAGTACCTGAGTGTATATGTTGGTCTCCATAATGGACCTGCGTTCGAACAGAAAAAGATACACACTGAGGGTGACGGCAAAAATACCGGGTATAGCTACCAGGTAGATCAATACGGAATAAAGATATTTCCAGGGGGAGAGATGTCCCTGACCGCCAGAGAAGTAAAGTGCCAGCATAGCTATAAAGGGAACGAGGATAAAAAAGCCCAGAAGGAGGATCGGATTTTCTCCGCACAACTCGAAAAATTCGCCAAGGGTCATAGGTAAAGAATTAAATGCAAGGTAAATAAATATGTATCAGAATATAATAGGAGCCGGGGATATTGAACATGCCGGCATTAAAAACTTCGCGGGCAGGTGCCATCCTGTATAGGCTTCTTTGTTTATCTTTGCGCCCCTTTAAGGGACAAATAACAGAACGAAATATAGATATGGAAAACTTGATTTACCTGGTTCCGGTGATGGGTGTGATTGGTTTGATCTACACATGGATCAAATTTATTTGGGTCGGAAAGCAGGATCCCGGGAATGACCGGATGCAGGAGATAAGTAGGTATATCGCAGAGGGGGCTATGGCTTTCCTTCGGGCAGAATGGAAAATACTTGGCTATTTCGTGGTGTTGGTCGGCATATTGCTGGCCGTCATGGCTTCGACCAATCCCCACGGACATTGGAGCATTGCAATTGCTTTTGTGGTAGGAGCTGTATTTAGCGCCACTGCAGGGTATATAGGCATGAAGGTGGCTACCAAAGCTAACGTTCGCACGGCCCAGGCTGCCAGAACAAGTCTCAGTAAAGCACTCAAAGTTTCTTTTACAGGAGGCTCTGTCATGGGTATGGGTGTTGCCGGTCTGGCTGTTTTAGGACTTGGTAGCTTATTTATCATTGTAAGACAAATTTTTGCCGGTGATGCCGGTGTCAACAGTGCTGAAATGCTTCAGGCCATAGAAGTGCTTACAGGGTTTTCATTAGGCGCAGAGAGTATAGCGCTCTTTGCCCGCGTGGGTGGTGGTATCTATACCAAAGCCGCTGACGTAGGCGCAGACCTGGTCGGAAAAGTAGAGGCAGGGATTCCTGAAGATGATCCACGCAATCCAGCCACCATAGCAGATAATGTCGGAGACAATGTCGGTGATGTGGCAGGTATGGGTGCAGATTTGTTTGGCTCCTATGTGGCCACTGTACTAGCTACAATCGTTCTTGGACAACAGACTATCGTGATGGGTGATGATGGAATAGGTGGCTTGTCTCCTATTCTTTTGCCAATGCTGATAGCCGGTGTGGGTATTCTATTTTCTATTGTGGCTACCTTCTTTGTCAAAATCACGGATAAGGTCGGCATGACCACCCAACATGTGCAAAAAGCACTCAACATGGGTAATTGGGGATCCATCATCCTCACAGGTATTGCTTCCGCAGCACTGGTCTATTTCATTCTTCCTGAGAACATGCAATTGCGTGGACATGAATTTACGAAATGGGGTGTCTTGGGTGCTATTGTCGTTGGCCTTGTGGTAGGAACGCTCATCAGTATCATTACAGAGTATTATACGGCAATGAACAGAAGGCCGGTCAATTCTATTATACAACAATCTTCAACAGGCCATGCCACTAATATTATTGGTGGATTGGCGGTTGGGATGGAGAGTACGTTTGCGCCTATCATGGTGTTGGCCGCCGGTATCTGGGGAAGTTTTTATTTCGCAGGATTGTATGGTGTAGCTATTGCGGCCGCAGGTATGATGGCGACTACAGCTATGCAGCTTGCGATTGATGCCTTCGGACCTATTGCTGATAATGCGGGAGGTATTGCAGAGATGAGCGAACTACCTGCTGACGTGCGTGAAAAAACAGATATACTGGATGCAGTAGGAAACACTACTGCTGCTGCAGGAAAAGGCTTTGCAATTGCTTCAGCAGCGCTTACGGCACTTGCTCTTTTTGCAGCGTTTGTAGGGGTAGCAGGTATTGATGGAATTGATATATATAAAGCAGAAGTATTAGCCTGCCTCTTTGTAGGAGGTATGATACCATATCTGTTTTCATCATTAGCTATTCGCGCTGTAGGTGAAGCAGCGATGGCGATGGTGGAAGAGGTCAGACGACAATTCCGTACGATCCCCGGTATCATGGAAGGTACTGGCAAACCTGAATATGATAAATGCGTAGCTATCTCAACGGACGCCTCTATCAAAAAGATGATGCTTCCTGGGGCCATCACTATTATTTCACCTGTGTTAGTTGGGTTCCTTATTGGTCCAGAGGCATTGGGTGGATTTCTTGCAGGCGCCACCGTGAGTGGCGTTCTCATGGGTATCTTCCAGAATAATGCAGGAGGTGCATGGGATAATGCAAAGAAAAGTTTTGAAAAAGGGGTCAATATCAATGGCGAAATGTTCTACAAGAAGAGTGAGCCACACAAAGCATCCGTTACTGGAGACACTGTTGGCGATCCGTTTAAAGATACATCAGGACCATCGATGAACATCCTCATCAAACTGATGTCTATCGTTTCATTGGTGATCGCACCATCACTGGCTCAGATCTATGGTACCGATAGTACTGGCCACGATGTGGGGAGTACGATGCAAACCGAAACAACGACAACCCTATCTGGTGACATAGGCACAGAGAATCAGGAATACAGCGCATTCTTAGCCGCGTTGCAGGCGGATGGTTTATTTACCGACGCCACCTTAAAAATCGCTATCGTCAACGATAAGATTGTGATCGACGGAAAAACACTCGATACACTTGTTTCTGCAAAATATGTCCCACTCTTAGGGGGTGCGACCAATATTGAAATGGAGTTTGAATAAGGTGCACCAAAAGCCAATAGGCATGAAGCACTGCTATCCCACAAAGGGGAATTCGCAATATAAAAAAGGAGGCATGGGTCATGCCTCCTTTTTTATATGCCCTCTGTTGACGGAGAATGGTTTTGACTGGCTAAAAACCAACGCTGGTGCACATAGCAGCATCAGCAGGAATAGCTGAGATTTTCGGGGATTCTCCATAAAAATCAGTGTACAAGTTTGGGGAAGATTTGAAACTGGTCAAGTTTTTGTAGAGGGATTACCACAAATGTTGTGCTGGTACGATTGCAAAAGGCTGTGGCCAAGGCATATACGTATAGACTTTCGGTAGTCTTTGAAGAAATGATTAACAACATATTAATTTTATATCAGCCATAATCCCCGTTATTTGAACCTTTTATGCGTTATTTGCATTACTAATCCATCATGAACAGATCATTAGCCATATTGATCACCGGCATTCTCTGCCTGTTTCTATCCTTCCAGGCATCAAGCCAGGAAGTGGGTCTGGCTAGTTTCTACCACAATGGTCTTACAGGCTTTAGGATGGCAAACGGAGATCGATATGATCCGGATGATCTCACCTGTGCTCACCCTACGTATCCTATTGGCAGTATTTTAAAAGTTGCCCGAAAGGACAATCCTGATCACTCTGTGATGGTGATTGTGACCGACAGGGGACCTTACGTGAAAGGAAGAATCATCGATCTGTCACGCAGAGCTGCAAAAGAACTTGGCATACTCGATAGGGGTATAGCAGAAGTAGCAGTAGCCCTGATTAAAAAACCTGCCGAGATGGGTCTGGTGGTAAACAAATAATGGCTGAACAAATCTGTTCAGCGAATGATATTTGTTTTTAATAATACCTCTACTTAAAATCTATTAGAGCTGCATCAGCAACCGGGTAGGATCTTCAAGTAATTCTTTCACTCTGACAAGGAAGGTCACACTGGTGCTGCCATCGATCACTCTGTGATCATAGGATAACGCTAGATACATCATCGGACGAACGACAATCTGTCCGTTGACTACGACAGCCCGCTCCTGGATATTGTGCATGCCGAGGATTGCAGACTGAGGTTCATTGATGATAGGTGTACTGAGTAGGGATCCAAAAACACCTCCGTTGGTGATCGTGAAGGTTCCACCAGACATTTCTTCAAGGGTCAGCTTTCCTAAACGGGCTTTATCTGCAAGCTCCTTGATTTTATTTTCAATCTCATCAAAGCGAAGTGATTCGACATTATAGATAGGCGGCACAACAAGGCCTGTCGGGGTCGAAATAGCAATTGATATATCGACGTAATCGTGGTAGATCAGATCTTCACCATCAATGTGTGCATTGACATCGGGTTTTTCCAGAAGGGCTTGCGCACAGGCTTTTGCAAAGAGAGACATGAACCCCAGTTTGATACCGTATTTAGCTACAAACTGATCCTGGTATTTTTTACGTAGATCAAGGATGGCCGTCATATCCACCTCATTGAAGGTGGTCAGCATCGCTGTATTGTTCTTAGCTGATACCAACCGGCGCGCGATCGTGCGACGCATTCTGGTCATCTTCTCCCTGTGTTCAACACGGCTAAACGATGCATGCGTCAGAGCAGATGGAGGTGCGGAAGTAACCGTGGCCGGAGGCGGCGCTTCAAGTGTTTTGGGTCTTTGTTCTACAGCCTGCAAGGCATCTGCCTTTGTGATGCGTCCCTCTTTTCCTGAGCCTTCAACCGTAACCGGATCCACATTTCCTTCGCGAAGAATTTTTCCCGCAGAAGGTGAAGGGATCGGCTTGCTTTCTTCAGTTTTCTTTGGCGCAGGAGGAGGCGTAGATGCCGCTGTTTCTGTTGGTTTTACAGGTGCCGCTGTTTCATTAGAAGCTTTTACACTAGTGTCAATTCTGGCCACGAGTGCACCGATAGCGAGGTCATCTCCTTCTTTGGCGACATGTATCAATTTGCCTTCAGCCTCTGCAGGGAACTCAAGCGTAGCTTTGTCAGATTCAAATTCACATATTGGTTCATCCAGTTTCACAAAACTACCATCAGGCTTCAGCCACTGCGATAAGGTGACTTCATTGATGGATTCCCCAATGACCGGAACTTTCATTTCTACAACACTCATACTTTTATTGATTTCTGGGGACAAAAATAGGGTTTTTAACAGCCGTTTGGTGAATTTGGATGCAATGAACCAAAACAAAAACCATTAAAATGAAATTGATCAAAATCCTACTACACCTGGATGCCTTTTTCCAACCAATATTTCGGTCTTTCTATGAGGTTTTGGTAGAGCCATTTTAACCTGATTTCCAAACCGGAAATCTGGGGCAGAAAAATTGTCAACTTTTCTTATTAGCGAGGTTACATTTCGCTGCACTCAGGACACTTACAGTTACCCATTGTCTTTACTATGATTAAAATGATTAAATGAGGACTATGATTTAATGAAGACTATGATTAACTAAAGACTATGATTTAATGAAGACTATGATTTAATGAAGACTATGATTTAATGAAGACTATGATTTAATTAATAATCACTATAATCAATATTGTCATGAGTGGTTTTATTAAGGAGGAATATCCCTTATCAGCGCTGACAGGGAAAATTATCGGTTGTGCTATGGAAGTCCATAAGGTACTTGGGAATGGATTCCAGGAAAGAATTTATCAACGAGCGCTTGCTATTGAAATGAATTTGCAGGGCATATCATATAGTAGGGAACATGAAATGGATATCTTCTATAAAGGAAATTTACTTGGAAGGCGAAGGGTAGATTTCTTTGTAGAGGAAATCATAATGGTTGAACTCAAAGCTGTGAAGCATATGGATGATGGAGACCTAGCCCAGGCCATCAATTATCTGGAGGCCTATGGAGTCAAAATTGGATTACTGATCAATTTCGGAGATATCAGCCTTCGTTTCCATCGGGTGATGAAGCCAAAGAAATGAACACTATGATTATCTGAACACTATGATTATCTGAACACTATGATTAAATGAAAACTATGAGTATTGGAAATAGCTGTTGGTCAGTTGAAGCAATCAGTCTTAATTCACTCAAAATAATCATAGTTCGTACGTTACTTTTTGGTTACCGCTAGTGAGAGTTCTTTCAGTTGAGCATCATCAATCCCTGATGGGGCATCAATCATCACATCCCTGCCCTGGTTGTTTTTTGGAAAAGCGATAAAGTCGCGAATGGAGGTTTCACCTTTCATCATGGCACATAAGCGGTCAAAACCAAAAGCGATACCACCGTGTGGAGGCGCGCCATATTCAAAAGCACCCATCAGAAATCCGAATTGATTTTCGGCCTGTTCGGGTGTAAATCCGAGAAGTTTAAAATTCTTTTCCTGTAAAGCGCGGTCATGGATACGAATAGATCCTCCACCAATCTCCACACCATTGATGACCAGGTCGTAGGCATCTGCACGCAGGTTCTTCATCGTCTCATGATCACCATCCAGCATACGGTCTATATCGCCGGCTTTTGGAGAGGTAAATGGATGGTGCATCGCATGAAAACGATTGGCTTCTTCATCCCATTCAAGCAATGCGAAGTCAACCACCCACAATGGTCTGAATGTACCTGGCGTGCGCATTCCTAAACGTGTTCCCATTTCAAGACGCAGTTCATTGAGTTGCTTGCGTACTTTATCCGTCTCCCCTGACAGGATAAGGATCATGTCATTTGGTCCTGCTTCTGCTTTCGCTGCCCAGGCTTTCAGCTGATCATCAGTATAGTATTTTGAAATGGAACTTTTGATCGTCCCATCTGTCTGTATTTTTATATTTACTAATCCTTTGGCACCAATCTGCGGTCGTTTGACCCAATCGGTGAGATCATTGAGCATTTTGTTCGAATACGTTTCTGCCTGGCCAGGCACACATATGCCTACGATCAATTCTGCATCCTCGAATACCTGAAATCCATGTCCTTTTGCGAGGTCATTGAATTCAACGAATTCCATTCCAAATCGCACATCAGGTTTGTCAGAGCCATAACGAATCATGGCTTCATCATAAGACATGCGTGGAAATTCGCCAAGTTCGATATTCAATAGCGTCTGAAACAGATGCTGGGTCAAGCCTTCAAATGTCTGGAGGATGTCTTCGCGGGTGACAAAGGCCATCTCACAGTCGATCTGCGTAAATTCTGGTTGACGGTCTGCCCTGAGGTCTTCATCCCTGAAACATTTTACAATCTGAAAGTAGCGGTCCATCCCAGCCACCATCAGGATTTGTTTGAACGTCTGCGGGGATTGTGGAAGCGCATAGAACTGACCTGCATTGACACGACTAGGCACTACAAAATCACGGGCACCTTCTGGTGTGCTCTTGATCAGATTAGGGGTCTCTACTTCTATAAAACCGGCTCCGGAGAGATATTTCCTGGTTTCAAGTGCAACCTTGGCACGAAACATCAATTTTTCCTGTACCGGATTGCGACGAATGTCGAGATACCGATATTTCATGCGGAGCTCATCACCACCATCGGTATCATCTTCGATCGTAAATGGAGGAACCTTTGATGCATTGAGGGTTTTGAGCGAGGTTACTACGATTTCAACATCACCTGTAGGTCTGTTTGGGTTTTTACTAGTCCTCTCCCGCACCGCGCCCGTAGCTTGAATGACGAATTCCCGGCCTAACTTACGCGCTTGATGACAAAGAGTCGCATCATCTTCCATATTAAACACTAACTGGGTGATGCCATATCTGTCCCTGAGGTCAATAAAGGTCATCCCCCCAAGATCCCTTGAGGCCTGTACCCATCCGCTCAGGGTCACTTCCATACCTGCATTACCTAATCTTAACTCACCACACGTATTCGTCCTGTACATACTCTTTTTTCATTTGTTTGGGGTACAAATGTAATGGGAAAAGGCGGAAAGGTAGAAAAGGCAAGGGGAAGTCTTCATTTGGCAGTCTGCAATCCTATCCCCTTTTTCCTCATAAAGGGAGAGCTGATATTAACTAACATCTAGCACTGACTTCTCAATTCTTACCTTCTTACTCTCTTACCTTCTTACTCTCTTACCTTCTCACTGTCTTACAACTATCCTACATTTGGAGCGTGATCCAGATTTGTACGTTGATATGGTATGTTTCCTTTGCTATACTCCTAGGGTATCAATTATTTGTATTCCGTTTCGGAAAAAAACCAATTTCAGCTCATCAATGGTCAGAACTTCCAGGCGTCAGCATTGTGATCGCAGTGAAGAACGGAAGTGAAACCATCTTGAAACATTTCAAGGAATTTATATCCCAGGATTATCCGTTGTATGAAATCATTATCGTGAATGATCACAGCTCTTCCGAAGAAGAGAAAAAACTGGAAGAAATGGTAAATGGTTTTCCACAGGTTTCATTATTTCATTCAAATGATCAGCCGGGTAAGAAACAGGCACTTTCATTGGGGATTAACAAAGCAAAGTATGAACTTATCCTATGCACGGATGCAGATTGCATGCCTGCCGGTAATGATTGGATTAATAGTATGGTAACGCATGCTACCGGACACGAGCTCGTCCTTGGTTATTCACCTTACAAACATGCCAGGGGATTCCTGAATCTCTTCGTTCGTTTCGAAACCGTCATGACCGGCATCCAGTATTTATCCTGGGCCATGGTCGGGCGTCCTTATATGGGTGTAGGACGAAACATGTTATATCCGCGAAAATTATTTCAGCAAACGAACCCTTATAAAGATCAAAAAAATATACCCTACGGGGATGATGATTTGTGGGTGCAGCAAGCCTCTCCGACAAGAAAGGTGGCCGTCAATACAGATAAAATGGCTCATGTCCTTTCAGTGCCTGCTATCTCATGGAACCAATGGTTTAAACAAAAACATAGACATCTATCAGCAGGCCATTATTACAAAATGAAGGTATGGTGGCAACCCGGATTGTACGCTCTGGCACTCATCGCACATTGGTTCCTATTACCAGTTTTTGTACCGTTTCCCCTGGATGGTATGATGTTCGTTTTATTTGTTTTAGGTCTGGCCTTCAGGTGGGATACATACCGTAGATGGACATCACGACTTGGAGACAAAGACACTGATCTTTGGTATCCTCTGCTCGAAGTGGGCTATGCGTTATATCTTGCAAGTATGGGTGTGATCACCGCAGTGAATAAAAAGAAAACATGGAATTAATTCTTACCTATTTCCCGGATCTTACTGAAAGACAGAAAGAACAATTCAGTGCATTAGGTCCCCTTTACCATGAATGGAATGAGAAGATCAATGTGATCAGCCGTAAGGACATTGATCAGGTGTATGAACATCATGTGCTGCATTCTCTTTCGCTGGCCAAATACAATCCCTTTGAAGCAGGAACGCAGATACTTGATGTAGGTACCGGAGGAGGATTTCCGGGAATCCCTTTAGCGATTATGTTTCCTGAGGTTCGGTTTACTTTACTTGATGCTACGGCAAAAAAAATTCATGTAGTAAGCGAAGTAGCGGAGGCGGTCGAATTGGATAATGTACGAGCTATACATTCGCGTGTAGAGGATCATGAAGGAGAATACGCTATAGTGGTGAGTCGGGCGGTAAGCTCGTTGTCACAGATGGTGGCCTGGTCAAGACACCTTGTTCCATCGCAGCGTTGGATAGCCTTTAAAGGTGGGGTGCCTGCAGAAATTCGCAAGGAGCTACCTCCGAGATATGAGGTCATTTCGATCCCTGTAAGCAACTATTTTAAAGAAGCATATTTTGAAGGAAAATATCTGGTGGATGTAAAGAGGATAAAGGGCGAAGGCGAAGGCTAAGGCGAAGGACGGAGGTTAAGGTTCTGGGAAGGAAAACACTATTTTTAAATCTTTTCAATTTTAAACAAAACAATCATGGCAAAAAAAATAGGCATTATCGGATCTGGTATGGTGGGCATAGCGCTCGCCAATGGGTTGCATCGGCATGGGTATCATATAATGTTAGGTACTAATGATGCCACCAAACATGCCGACATCCGGGAAAAGACAGATGGAAAGGTGACCATTGGTACTTTTGAAGAAACGGCAGCTTATTCGGACCTGTTGATTCTTGCCATAAAGGGTTCTATTGCGGAAGAAGCACTCAGGAAGACAGGCATAAAAAATCTAATCGGAAAAACAGTGCTTGATGCCACCAACCCGATAGCGGATGCACCACCGACAAATGGGGTTCTGCCCTTTTTTACAACGTTACATGATAGCCTGATGGAGCGGTTGCAGGCACTAGCACCTGAGACATATTTTGTAAAATGTTTTTCTTGTGTTGGAAATGCTTTGATGGTCGATCCGGATTTTGGTGGTGAAAAACCAACCATGTTTATCTGCGGCAATGATGATGATGCCAAAAAACAAACGACCGATTTACTTGCTGAAATTGGGTGGGAAGCAGAAGATATGGGCAAGGTGGAAGCTGCACGTGCTATTGAGCCTTTGTGTATTCTATGGTGCCTTCCCGGTATCAACAAGGGGCAATGGAGGCATGCGTTTAAGCTGTTGAAATAAGTTTGTATGGAGCAAGGAGCAAGGACCTGGGCGAAAGGGGCAGATTATTATGTTGCGGATACTCCGACTCAGCAAGTAGGGCCTTAGTGCAGCAGACATAGAATACCATGAGCAAAAAACCTGGCTTCCAAGCCAGGAATTGAATTGCCACGGCTTTCAAACCGTGGGGCTCATGGATTCAATAGGATTTCCGGAGCAGAAAGATTATATTTAGTAATTATTAATCCCGACGGGTGAACTCCGTCAGCTAATCTTTGGCCCATGAACCACAATTACATCCAGGTAATTGCATGCGTATTATTATCCATTTCAGGATATAGCTTATCCATTGCACAGTCCTCCGGTCCTGAATTTCTTGTTTGCTCATCTACACCAGATAGCCTATGTGTGCAGGATGAAGGGGTACGTCTGCCGGCCAATAATCAGTTCTTTCTGGGGGAAGAGGACCCTAAAGCCACATCATGCAGTGTACATGTCACACAAAAGAAGCGTGTGAGATCCAATTGTGGTGACACCCTTCAATATGAAGTTCAGTTGTTTATCCATGATACTTCAGCGGCCTACTTACTCAAACCTCTGACGACCGTCACTACGGATTCTTTAGGTGAAGCTGAACTCATTTTTAATACAGAAGAAGCAGTGGATGAATTTATAAGTTCATCTGGCATTCCGTATGGAACTGGATGCTTGCCCTATCATCGCATCAAATGGATTGTAACTGATTCCTGTGGGCACGAGAGTATTTGTGAGCAAAGCATTCAACTGTATGATTGCGATGCACCTACTATCTCGATAGTAACGCCTACAACGTATTTTTTTAGTAATTCGGGATATATCAATATGTATGCAAAGGACCTTGTTATTACACAAGATGATTGTACGCTGTCGGAAGAGTTTCAAATAAGTTTTGATTCACTTTCTTACCAGCCAATTAAGGAGTTTTATTATTGTGATATTCCTGTATTCGGTTTTGAATTATCTTATGACATATGGATAGCCGACCATGGTGCAGACTCTAATTGTGATGGTGACATTGCTTGGAAAGAGCGAAATATTGAGAAGAAGGAAGTAAAAATCGTTTTCGAAGATAATACTGTAACGATAGAATGTTCACCAGATGTTTTAATTGCTGGAGAGGTAAGGACCGAATATATGCAAGGCATTAAAGATGTTGAAGTTGAATTTTCAACACCAGGTCAAGATGATCTCACTTATTTAACAGGACCTGATGGCAATTATGTCTTTTTGACTGCAATTTTAAACGGGGAAGCCAACATAAGCGTGAATAGAAACGATTTTCATAAAAACGGTGTCTCAACGTTGGATCTTGTGAAAATACAAAAGCACCTTCTCGGAAAAGATACCCTAGATAGTCCTTATCAGATCATAGCTGCAGATGCTAACAATAGTCAAAATGTAAGTGCTATTGATTTGGTAGAGTTAAAGAAGTTGATCTTAGGTGTATACACCGAACTACCGGCCAACCAGAGTTGGAGATTTGTGCCGACGGAATATGTCTTCCCAGATCCGCTTGATCCTTGGACAGATACAATTGCTCCTTGGTCATATAATGGGGGCGGAACGATCACTATTACGGACCCTGAAAATCCTGGCAACCTTGATTTTATAGGGATAAAAATCGGTGATGTAAATGGCACAGCCCAACCAAATGCAACCCAGCTCCTGCCAAGAGGATCCTTAACTCCGTTTAATTTAGTAGCGGATCCACAATCTTATCGGGCCGGTGATATCATCAATGTCCCAATCCGTATGTCAGCAGATCAAAAACTAACCGGATTTCAATTTACCCTGAACGCAGAAGGGATGGAAATCTTAAATATTATTCCGGGGCAGGTATTGGTGTCAGAAGAACACTATGCAGTATTCAATGATAAGATGACGATCAGCTGGTTTGATCAAAACACCGTAGATATATCATTTGATGATGTATTGTTTACGATTCAATTACGTGCCACCCGATCAGGCAATATAGGCCAGACACTTTCCATTAACTCAGAGATTACCGAAGCAGAGATCTACCTGGCCAATGATGTAACTTTTTTACCATTTCTGAGAGTCCAGGATCAGCACGATGAGGATAAGTTACACATCATTTCATGTGCCCCCAATCCATGGAAAGCGGAGACCACAATCAATTTCATATTGCCCGAATCCGATGAAGTGTCTTTTACCTTGGTTGATATATCAGGACGTGAATTATATTCCACTACGAAGTATTTCAAAAGTGGACATCATCAATACCAACTCAGAGCATCAGATTTTCAGGCGAAAGGAATGGTCCTTTTTGAGATCAAGACCTCTAAGCATACAGATGTTATAAAATTGATAGTGGCAGAGTAAAGTTGATCCTTTAGAAAACATCTATCCACGCAAGTTTAAACTTGCAGACGCACAAGCTTAAGTAAACTTAAGCTTAACAATTAGCTATAAAAAGTACAGGCAAAGCCTGTACTTTTTTAAATTTTTGCTTACCACTTACCACTTACCACTTACCACTTACCACTTACCACTTACCACTTACCACTTACCACTTACCACTTACCA